>JACCDZ010217742.1_pt1 | contig 22111 bp, 23 predicted proteins | sample 7449551 | NCBI WGS metagenome assembly JACCDZ01 (sample SAMN15323452, study PRJNA562643) | freshwater metagenome | isolation source: river surface water | place: USA:Blue River Watershed | collected 2017-08-18 | reverse complement strand
GCGGAAAGACAGCGCAGGGATTTGCGTGTATCAAACAGGATCAAGATTGAAGTCCTTGGCGCCATACTTCCAATAGTGGGATACCGCCGGGCAAGTGTCATCCGGCAGCAGATGCAAATGGGTTTAAAACGCAGGTTTATTGACCGCCATCAATACCACTCAGGCGGCTGCCTCCCGGGTTTGCGGCTTGCGCCGGTGCGGCCGCATGTAGGGCGCAATCGACATGAACCACATGAGCAGGGAGAAGTCGCCGATCACCTTGACATCCCCCGTCTGCATGGCGGTCATGAAGGCAGCCTTGTCAGAACTGCTCAGCACATTGAAACCAATCTCGTCACTGGCAAAATGCAGCGTCATGGATGGCGTCGAATGCGCCGCATTGCGCGACACCACACGATTGTGGCGCACGCGGAAAAAGCGTTGTGTTCCCTCGTCCGAGGAAATCTGCAGCGTGAAGTCGCGTCCATGCAACCTGGCGATGAATTCCGGATGGGTACGCGCCAGCAACTCCATGCGGCGAGCCATGTACCACAGCAGCATCTTGAGTTTCATGGACACCCCTCAGTCAGCCTGTTATTGCCTTGACCGTGATCAAGGTGCTCTTCCCTTACTTATAGCGGCTGAGGTCCCACCCAGGCAAGCCACCGGCCGGAATGGACGAGCCAAACCGGCTGGCCGGTCATCCGGCGGGATCAGGCCAGAATCGGCGGCAACAGCTTCGTCAGTTCGATTTTCTCGGCAGGACTGGCGGCACGGGCACCCGTAAGTGCAAACCCCAGCACGACACCGGCCGGCGACCTGAACACGGCACGCACATCATTGCCCTCGGCCTCGACTTCCCAGCTACCTTCGGTCCCCGGTGCCACCGGCGACACAATCACCGGGCACACCGGCGTCTTGATCTGCACCGGCATGGCCGGGTACTGCACGGCGGTATCGGTGCCGGTCAGCGTTTTGGCCAGCGCGCGGGCGGCGGCCATCAGCGGCAGCACATACAGCAGCACCTTGCCCTCCACCTCGGCACAATCCCCCAGCGCATAAATCGAGGCATCACTGCTGCGCAGGCAACGGTCGACCTTCACACCACGTCCCACCTCAAGCCCGGCTGTCTGGGCCAGGCTGACGCGCGGACGCAGGCCGATGGCGGAGAGCACCAGATCGCCGGCCAGACGCTCGCCGTTGCTGAGCTCCACTTCCACGCCATCGTCCTTCTTCCACACGCCTTTGACGCTGTGGCCAAAATGGAATTTCACGCCCAGCGACTCCAGGCCACTGGCCACGGCGGCCGATGCCCGCTCGGGCAACAGCGTCGGCAGCACGCGTCCCACCGGCTCGACCACCTCAACCTGATAGCCGCCATTGGAGAGGTCATTGGCAAACTCGCAGCCGATCAGACCGCCGCCAATAATGACGATCTTTTTCTTGCCGGCCGCTGCCGTGCGGAAACGGGCGTAGTCATCAAGGTCATTGACGGCCAGCACGCGCTCGCCACCATCGCCACCCAGCTCGGGCCGGAACACGTCGGCCCCCAGCGCCAGCACCAGCGCCCCGTAGGCAATGGTTTCGCCGTCCACCAGAATGGTTTTGGCCACCCGGTCAATCGCATTCACGCGCACACCGGTACGCACGTCCGCCTTCAGCGACTCGCGCATCTGCCCGACGCCGGCCATGGCCAGGCCATCGGCATCCTTGTTCTTCGTATACCCGGTGGACAGCATGGGCTTGGAATAACTGCGCCCGTCATCACTGGTCAGCAGCAGCAGCGGCCGCTCGGCGTCCAGCTTGCGGATTTCCTTGGCGAGGTTGTAACCGGCCAGACCGGTACCAATGATGACGATGGGATTCATGCAGGATTCTCTGGAATAAAGGTTTCAACAAAAGGCACGGGGGGAGCGTTCTTCGCCTGCGATTGCCACACGCTGGAGAGCGAGACAAAAAAGGCGCGGGAACCGCCGTTTACCTGACGTAAACAGGGGATTTCCCGCGCCCTTTCCAGCGAAGCAGACCGGTTCGCAATGCGTCCGGATTACACTTCCACCATTTCAAAGTCTTCCTTGCCAACGCCACAATCCGGGCACACCCAGTCAGCGGGCACATCGTCCCACTTGGTGCCGGCGGGGATGCCATCCCAGGGCATGCCTACGGCTTCGTCATAGATAAAACCGCATACTACGCACTGCCACTTCTTCATGGTTGACCTCAAGACTGCTGTCGGATTCGGGGGTAGACACCGCTCTCTGATCGCGTGACGTTTCGGCCAGCGATGACAGCGGTCACTGTCATGGTCGCGAAGTGTGCCACTGCGGCGGCTGCTTTGCTACCAGTCAGTCATTGTCAGACGCCGGATAACTTGCCTTTGACGCCGCCGCTGGGCATCCTGCCGCGATGTTTGCGAGTCTGCCCATGCCTGTCTGGAATCCCCCCGCCCACTGGTTACCCCCCGCCCGCCACTGGTGTCTGCACCCGCCTGCGCGCGTGGCCAGCTGGCTGCGGGAGAACGGATCCCTGACGGCGCGGCTGGTCGATGCGGCCCACGGCGATTTCCGCGTGCGCGTGCTGGCCCAGTACTGGGGCCGTCCGGCGCGCGAGGAAGTAAGGCGTCTGCGCCTGCATCCGGGCCGCTATGCGCTGATCCGTGAAGTCGAGCTGATCGGTGGCGGCCAGCCCTGGGTCCGTGCCCGCAGCGTACTGCCGGTGACCTCGCTCAACGGTCCCGGGCGCCGGCTGCGCCGGCTCGGCAACCGCTCGCTGGGCCACCTGCTGTTCCGTGACCCCACCCTGCACCGGGGCGCCATCGAGATCTGCCGGCTGCAGCAGCCCGAAGGCAGCGTGTTCGCCCGCCGCTCGCATCTGGTCTATCACGGCCAGCCGCTGCTGGTGGCGGAATGTTTTCTGCCAGCGCTGTTCGAGGCAACGGCCGGGCAGGTAGACTCCGCCTGACTCCTGTCAGTCCCTGTTACCCGCTGATGACCGCTGATGCCATGGCCGCCACACTGCTGACCCCCCTGCTTTCCCGCTTGCCGCGCCTGCCCGACTTTGTCGCCCTGGCCCGGCTGGACCGCCCTATCGGCATCTGGCTGCTGCTGTGGCCCACCCTGTGGGCGGTCTACATCGCAGGCAACGGCATACCGTCATGGCGCATCCTGCTGGTCTTCACGCTGGGCGTGGTGCTGATGCGCTCGGCCGGCTGTGTCATCAACGACTGGGCCGACCGCAATCTTGATGGCCAGGTAACGCGCACCAAGGATCGCCCCATCGCCAGCGGCAAGGTCAAACCGAACGAAGCACTTGTTCTTTTTGCAGGACTGCTGCTGGCATCGGCCCTGCTGCTGCCCTTCCTCAACAAGGCCACCTTCTACTGGTCGTTCGGAGCCGTGGGCCTGGCCACGCTCTATCCGTTCATGAAGCGCCATACCCATCTGCCACAGGTGGTACTCGGCGCCGCGTTTTCCTGGGCCATCCCCATGGCCTTTGTGGCGCAGGGTGAGACCCCCGGCCCCATCTGCTGGCTGTTGTATGTCGCCAACCTGTGCTGGACGGTGGCCTACGACACCCAGTACGCCATGGTGGATCGTGACGACGACATCGAGGCCGGCATCAAGTCCACCGCCATCCTCTTTGGCGACATGGACCTGCTCATCATCGGCTGCCTGCAGGGCCTCTTCCTGCTGGCCCTGTGGATGATCGGCAACCGCCTGGAACTGGCCTGGCCGTTTTTTGTTGCCATTGCTGCCGCTGCCGTGCTGTTTGCCGTGCAGTACCGGCGCTGCGAGACGCGCGAGCCTGCCGGCTGCTTCTCAGCTTTCCTGCACAATCACTGGGTTGGCGCCGTCCTCTTCGCCGGCGTCTTTCTCGGTTACCTGTTCAAGGCCGCCCCCGCCCTCTGAGCCGACTTCACCGCCCGCGGCCCAGGGTCCGAGGGCGGCACTTCTACGACCATCGTCTAGACTGCAGTTGACCTGCATCAGTTTCATTTCGCCCATGCACAGGTATACCCTACGGGGTATGGTACGTTTGGTTTTCTCGTCAAAAGGGACAGGCCTGTGTTCGGCTCATTGAAATTCGTTGCACCCCTGCTGCTACTGGCACCGCTGGCCCTGGCGGAAACCGGCACGGTCGCTGCCACCGATGACACTGCGCGCGCCAACGCACTTGCGCAGCAGCTGGGGGCACGCCTGAAGACAGCACTGGAGACCGCCATGCAGCAGGGCGGCCCAATGGCCGCCATTACCGTGTGCCGCGATCAGGCACAGGTGATTGCTGCCGACGTCTCACGCGACAGCGGCTGGACCGTGCGACGCACTGCACTGCGCGTACGCAATCCTGCCAATGCCCCGGATGTCTGGGAGCGGCAGGTGCTGGCGTCATTCGCCAATGCCGCTGCGCAAGGCGCCGATATCGGAACGCTGACCGCGCAGGCAACGGACAACGTTACCGCTGGCAGCGAGGACCAACGCTGGCGCTACATGAAGGCCATTCCCACCGGTCAGGTTTGTACCGTTTGCCACGGCAGCAATATTGATCCGGCACTGGCTGCAGCCATCAAGGCCTCGTATCCGGAAGATCAGGCCACGGGGTTTGCACCAGGCTCGTTGCGCGGGGCCTTCAGCGTGAGCAGGTTCCTGCAATGAACAGGTTTTTACCGCCGCCAGCCTCTGTCTGACGGCCCACCGAACAGGTAAAGGAGAACTGCAATGGCACATGTCGTCATTCTTGGCGCGGGTCTGGGGGGAATGGCCGGCGCCTACGAAATGCGCGCGGCACTGGGCAAGGAACACAAGGTCACCGTGGTCAACGAGCGGGCCGACTACGTCTTCATTCCGTCCAACCCGTGGATTGCCGTGAGCTGGCGTAACCGCTCGCAAACCAGCTTTCCGATTGCACCGGCACTGGCACGCAAGGGCATCGACTTTGTCTGCCAGCGCGCCGAGAAAATTGATGCAGCAAACAACCGTGTGCATCTGGCCGATGGCAGCACCCTGGACTATGACCATCTGGTGATCACCACCGGGCCCAAGCTGGCCTTCGGCAATACTCCGGGCGCCGGTCCCCACGGCGGCTTCACGCAATCCGTGTGCACCCTCGATCATGCCGAACTGGCACAGGCCGATTTTGAAAAGCTGGCAAAAAATCCCGGCCCGGTGATCGTCGGTTCCCTGCCCGGCGCCAGCTGCTTTGGCCCGGCTTACGAGTACGCCCTGATCATCGATACCGAACTGAAAAAACGCAAAATCCGCGACAAGGTACCCATGCTGTTTGTCACCGCCGAGCCCTATATCGGCCACCTCGGCCTGGGCGGTGTCGGCGACTCCAAGGGCATGCTGGAGAGCGAACTGCGTAACCGCCACATCAAATGGATCACCAACGCCAGCACGACGCGCATCGAGGCAGGCAAGATGTTTGTCGATGAGCTCGACGACGACGGCAAGGTGAAAAAACAGCACGAACTGCCGTTTGTGCACAGCATGATGATTCCGGCCTTCAGCGGTGTCGATGCTGTCGCCGGCGTGGAGGGCCTGAGCAATCCCAAGGGCTTTGTCATCATCGACGACAACCAGCGCAACCCGACATACCCCAACATCTGGTCGGCTGGCGTCTGTGTCGCCATTCCACCGGTGGAAGCGACACCCGTACCCTGTGGCACGCCCAAGACCGGCTACATGATCGAATCCATGATCACGGCCATCGTGCACAACGTCAGTGATGCCCTCGCCGGCAAGCCGGCCACCCACAAGGGCACTCTGGCCGCCTTCTGTCTGGCCGACATGGGCGACACCGGTGCCGCCTTCATTGCCATTCCACAGATCCCGCCACGCAACGTCACCTGGTTCCGCAAGGGCAAGTGGGTGCACTGGGCCAAGGTCGCCTTCGAGAAATATTTCATCTACAAGATGAAGAATGGCTCCAGCGAACCGTTTTATGAAAAGACGGTACTGCGCCTGATCGGCCTTAACCGCCTGCGCGAAGCGCCGCCTGCCGACAAATAGGGGGCTTGCAGTACCCCGGCCATGACGGCCGGGGTACACAAAACCTGCGTTTGTAATATTTCCGTCACACAGCCAAGCTGTAATACGCTCGTCACTTAACGAGCGAAGCGAAGGCCCGGTGCCATGAAAAACGAACGTGTCCTGATCGTGGATGATGAAGCAGCGATTCGCGAGATGATTGCGATTGCGCTGGATCTGGCCGGTTTCGAGTGCCTGGAAGCCGAGGACGCCCTCGCTGCCCATCACCTGATTGTGGATGAACGCCCCGCCCTCATCCTGCTCGACTGGATGCTGCCCGGCATGAGCGGCATCGAACTGGCGCGTCGCCTCAAGCGCGATGAATCCACCCGCGAAATTCCCGTCATCATGCTCACTGCCCGCGGCGAGGAAGACAACAAGATCCAGGGTCTGGATGCCGGTGCCGACGACTACATCACCAAGCCGTTCTCCACGCGCGAGCTGGTGTCACGCATCCGCGCCGTCCTGCGCCGCACGACCAGCCTCAATGCCGAGAAGGTCATCCAGGTGGAAGGCCTCAAGCTGGACCCGGTCAGCCACCGCATCACTGCCAACGACACCCCGGTGGAAATGGGCCCGACCGAGTACCGCCTGCTGGCGTTTTTCATGAGCCATCAGGAGCGCGCGTATTCCCGTTCGCAGATGCTGGACCAGGTGTGGGGTGGCAATGTGTACGTGGAAGACCGTACCATTGATGTGCATATCCGCCGCCTGCGCAAGGCCCTGGAACCGTTCGGTTTTGACCGTTTCATCCAGACCGTGCGCGGCACCGGTTACCGCTTCTCCATCCAGGTAGACCCCTCGCGTGAACCCGTCAGCGCCAACTCTCAGTGACAACACCTGCCGGCCCGCATTTCCGGCCTGGCCAACAGGTTGGTCCCGGAGTGCTGACGCATCGTGAGTGACCTGATGAAACAGGAGGCCCGGCGCCTCCTTTATTTTCTCCTGCTGGCCGGCCTGATTGGCTGGCTCATCGATTATCCGGCATGGGCGCTGGCCATCGGCCTGCTCAGCTATACCACCCTGCACCTGCGCAATATCGAAAAACTCTATCGCTGGCTGCGTGACAATCCCGATGCAGAGGTTCCGGAAGCAACCGGCATCTGGGAAGACATCTTCAACCGCATTTACACGTTGCGCCGTGACGAACAGCGCGCCCGAGACAGTCTGCTCAGCATTATCGAGCGCGCCCGCAACTCGGTCTCTGCGCTCAAGGAAGCCGTGGTACTGATTGATGGCAAGGGCAATCTGGAGTGGTGGAACCCTGCGGCCGAAAAACTGCTCGGCCTCACCACACCGGCCGATCTGGGCCAGCCGGTGACCAACCTCGTGCGCGATCCGGTGTTCTGTCATTACTTTGAGCACGGCCCCTATGACGAGCCGCTGCTGATGCCGTCCGAAACCAGTCCGGGCCATCACCTGCAGTTCGAGATCACGCGCTTTGGCGGCAATGACCGCCTGATGATCGTCGATGACGTCACGCGCCTGCAAAACCTGGAGCAAATGCGCAAGGATTTCGTCGCCAACGTTTCACATGAACTGCGCACGCCGCTGACCGTGCTTGCCGGCTATCTGGAAACCTTTCTGGCCAATGCCGAATCGCTGTCACCGCGCTGGCTGCGCGCCCTGCAGCAAATGGAAGCGCAGACTGGTCGCATGAACAATCTGGTCAACGACCTGCTGCTGCTGTCGCGTCTGGAAAACGAAAATGTCCAGCAGGAACCGCAACGCATCAACGTGAATGCGCTGCTGGGCCAGATCCGCAACGAGGCCATCGCGGTCGGCCTGGAAAAACACCATGACATCACGCTGGAGTGCGATGCCACGGTCAGCCTGATGGGACTGGAAAGCAACCTGCGCAGCGCCTTCTCCAACCTGGTCACCAATGCGGTGAAATACACGCCCGCACACGGCCGCATCCGCATCCGCTGGTGGGCCGATGACAAGCACGCCTACTTCAGCGTGAGCGACAACGGCATCGGGATTGATGCCCACCACATTCCGCGCCTGACCGAGCGCTTCTACCGTGCCGATGCGGCCCGCTCCACCGCCACTGGTGGCACCGGCCTCGGCCTTGCCATCGTCAAGCACGTCCTGCTGCAACACCATGCCCATCTCGACATCAGTTCGACGCCCGGCAAGGGCTCGACGTTCACCTGCGTGTTTCCGGCCGCGATAGTGGTACGCTGACACCTGTCGCTAATGCAGTTTCAGGAAAGGTTGACCATGTCGCGTCGTGCAGGGCTGGCTGTCGTGCTGTTGCTGCTGTCCTGTGCCGGGCATGCCGCCCCGTTGACGCTGCAACTGTGCCAGAGCAACGAGGGCGACTATCCCTGGACGCTGGCCGACCGGCCCGGCCTCAACAACCTCCTCATCGAACGGGCGGCACGCCGCAGCAATGTCGCCGTCCGTTTTCACCCCATGCCATGGGCACGCTGCCTGTTCAAAACCTCTACCGGCGAGATGGACGGCGTGGTCGCCGCCAGCTTCAGCACGCAGCGCCTGCGCATCGGCATCTACCCGATGCGCGATGGCCGGCCGGACGCCGGGCGGCGCCTGATGCGCAACCAGTACCTGCTCTACCGGCGCAAGGGTGATACCCGGGTGCAGTGGGATGGCCGCACGCTGCACGTTGACGGCATGGTGGGCGTGCAGACCGGCTACTCCATTGCCACTACCCTGCGCGAGCTTGGTGCGCCGGTGCAGCAGAGCCAGCGCCTGGCCGCCCCCCTGCTGGATGACCTGCAGGCCGGCACGCTGGCCGCCGTGGCACTGACCGCCGGCGAAGGCACGCGCCTGCTGGCCGACAATGCAGGACTGGCGCGCCGCATCGAGGCCATGCCGCTGCCACTGGCGGAAAAGGATTTTTATCTGGTGCTGTCGCGCCAGCTCCACGGCAAACACCCCGGGCTTGCCGAACGTCTGTGGCAGAACCTCCGGCAGGAACAGGGCACTGCAGAATGGCAGGCCGAGGTAGCCCGCTTTCGCTAGCAGTCACCGTCCGTGCAGTGCATACCAGGTGGCCACTTCTGCACCGTTGTGCGCCTTCTCACTTTGACCCTGCAGTCGTATGATCGAAGGCCTTTTTGCCCCGGCGCCCGCCGGGGTAACTCCCGCCACAGATCAGACCGGCCCAGCCGGCGTCAGATGGAGATATCGCCATGATCGGCCAAATGATGGACAGACCCCTGCTCATTTCCAGCCTTCTCGACTTTGCCCTGGTCAATCACCAGCAGTCCGAGATTGTGACCCGCCGGGTCGAGGGCGACATTCATCGCTATACGTGGAAAGAAGCGGCCGATCGCAGTGCCCGCATTGCCAATGCCCTGACCCGCCTCGGCGTGAAAACCGGCGACCGCGTCGGCTCGCTGGCGTGGAATACCTACCGTCATCTCGAGCTGTATTTCGGAGTATCCGGCATGGGTGCTGTGCTACACACCATCAACCCGCGCCTGTTCCCGGAGCAGGTGATCTGGATTGCCAATCACGCCGAAGACCGCTTCCTGTTTGTCGACCTCACCTTCCTGCCGCTGGTGGATGCCGTTCGCAATCAACTCACCAGCGTGGAAAAGGTCATCGTGCTGGCCGACAAGGCTGCCATGCCAGCCGGGCGTGATGACCTCGTCTGCTATGAAGACCTGCTGGCGCCAGAGGCCGGCAGCTTTGCCTGGCCTGCGCTGGACGAACGCACCGCCGCCTCCATGTGCTACACCTCCGGCACCACCGGCCACCCCAAGGGCGTGCTGTATACGCACCGATCCACCGTGCTGCATGCCTTGGGCACCCTGCACAGTGGCGCCCTCGACATTGGCCGTGACAGCGTCATCCTGCCGGTCGTCCCGATGTTCCATGTAAACGCCTGGGGCACGCCGTACAGCGCCGCCATGTCCGGCGCCAAGCTGGTCCTGCCCGGTGCCGGCATGGACGGCAAAAGCCTGCATGAACTGATTGATGGCGAACAGGCCACGCTGCTGCTCGGCGTGCCTACCGTCTGGCTGGGCCTGCTCAACTACCTCGACAGCATCAGTGCCAAAATGGAGAGCGTGCAGCACGTGGTGGTCGGCGGTTCTGCCGCCCCGCTCGCCATGATCCGTGCCTTCGACGAAAAGCATGATGCCTTCCTGATCCATGCCTGGGGCATGACCGAAATGAGCCCGCTCGGCACCGTCAATGGTCCGACGCGCGAACTGCTGGCACTGCCGAAGGAAGAACGCTACAAGCGCCAGCTCAAACAGGGCCGCCCGGTATACGGCGTGGAACTGAAGATCATTGATGACGAAGGCAAGGAGCTGCCACGTGACGGCAAGGCCTATGGCCGTCTGCTGGTGCGCGGTCCCTGGATCACCAGCGGCTATTACAAGAACGACGACCGTTCTGCGTTTGTCGACGGCTGGTTTGATACCGGTGATGTCGCCACGCTGGACGAACTCAACACCATGCAGATCGTTGACCGCCGCAAGGATGTGATCAAGTCCGGTGGCGAATGGCTCAGCTCGATCGACCTGGAAAACATCGCCGTGGGGCATCCGGCCGTGAAGGAAGCCTGCGTGATCGGCGTACCGCACCCGAAGTGGGATGAACGCCCGTTGCTGCTGATCGTGCTGAAAGAAGGCGCATCCGCCACCAAGGAAGACGTGCTGGCCTATGTCGGTCATCACATCGCCAAATTCTGGACACCGGATGACGTGATCTTTGTGGCCGACCTGCCGCACACCGCCACCGGCAAGCTGCACAAGGTGCCACTGCGCGAGCAGTATGCGAATCACCTGATGGGCTAAGCCTGTCAGATGGCAATAAAAAACCGCGCATCTGCGCGGTTTTTTATTGGGCGCTCGCGGCCAGGAACATCAGTTGTCCTGCTGCAGCTTGCGCTCGATTTCCTCATAGCTGGTATGACGCACATCCGAGCCCTTGACCAGAAAGATCAGCTGCTCGGAGATGTTGCGGGCGTGATCGCCGATACGTTCCAGCGAGCGCAACACCCACATCACATTCAGCACGCGCGAAATGGAGCGCGGGTCTTCCATCATGTAGGTCATCAGTGCGCGCAGGGATGTCTTGTATTCCGTATCAATGGCGCTGTCATCCTGCATCACGCGAAACGCCAGATCGGCATCAAACCGCGCAAAGGCATCCAGTGCATCATGCACCATGGCACGCACCTGGTTGCCGATGTGGCGCGACTCGACATAACCGCGTGGCGATTCGCCTTCCTCGGCCAGTGCCAGCGCATAACGCGCCACCTTCGCCGCCTCGTCGCCGATGCGCTCAAGATCGGTAATCGACTTGCCGATGGCGATGATGAAACGAAGATCCGACGCAGCAGGCTGCCGACGCGCCAGAATGCGCACCAGCTCTTCGTCAATCTGGCGCTCCATCTGGTTGATCTGCTTGTCCGCCGCCTGCACTTTTTCTGCCAGGCGTGAATCGGCATCCAGCAGTGACGTGATGGCATCCACCACCTGCTTTTCCACCATGCCGCCCATGGCCAGGAAGTTGCTGCGTATGTCTTCCAGCTCGGTATTGAACTGCGCCGAAATGTGCTGGGTATAATCGTCTTTCTTGACCATGTTGCCGGCTCCTTCGCCTGCCAGAATCTTTTTCAAAACCAATCAAACAAACCCGTAGCGGAAGAGAACGCCGCCCGGTGGCATCCGGGTTAATAACTCAACCGTAGCGGCCGGTGATGTAATCTTCCGTCTGCTTGTTGCCAGGATTCGTGAACAGGGTATCGGTGTCGCCATACTCGATCAGCTTGCCCAGATACATGAACGCCGTGTAGTCGGACACGCGTGCCGCCTGCTGCATGTTGTGCGTCACGATCACGATGGTGAAACGTTCCTTCAGTTCATGAATCAGCTCTTCAATCTTGAGCGTGGAAATCGGGTCAAGAGCTGAGCAGGGTTCATCGAGCAACAACACTTCCGGCTGCACGGCAATGGCACGCGCAATGCACAAACGCTGCTGCTGACCACCCGAGAGGCCCAGTGCAGAATCATGCAGACGATCCTTGGCTTCGTTCCACAGCGCCGCGCCTTTCAGCGAGGCCTCAACCACATCATCCAGCACGCGCTTGTTGTTCACGCCCTGCAGACGCAGGCCATAGGCCACGTTTTCATAAATCGATTTCGGGAACGGGTTCGGCTTCTGGAACACCATGCCGACACGGCGACGCAGGTTGGTAATGTCCACGCTGCGGTCGAAGATGTTCTTGCCGTCGAGTTCGATTTCGCCTTCCACACGGCAACCGTCGATCAGGTCATTCATGCGGTTGAAGGTACGCAGCAGGGTCGACTTGCCGCAACCGGACGGGCCGATGAATGCCGTCGCACGGTTGCGCGGAATTTTCATGTTGATGTCAAACAGCGCCTGCTTTTCGCTGTAGAACAGCTGCAGGTTTTTTGCCTCCAGACAAACCGGCTCTTCATCGAGCTTGTGATGACGGTCTGCCCGGCCCAGCGTGCTCATGTTCACGCCGTGGGAGTGGTGCTCTTCTGCCACCGCAGTGGTCTTTTCTGATTCGTTCACGGCTGTAGTTTCCATGTCGAAGCTCATAGTGATGTCTCGATTCTGTTCGGCTTCCTGACGTCTGTCCAATCGACAGGCATCAGGACTCCAGTGACTTGTACTTTTCGCGCAGGCGATTGCGCAGGCCTACCGCTGAGAGGTTCAGGGCTGCCACCACCAAGACCAGCAGGAAGGCCGTGGCATAAACCAGCGGGCGAGCCGCCTCGACGTTGGGGCTCTGGAAGCCGACGTCATAGATATGAAAGCCCAGGTGCATGAACTTGCGCTCCAGATGCAGGAACGGTGCATTCAGGTCGAGCGGCAGATTGGGTGCCAGCTTTACCACGCCCACCAGCATCAGCGGCGCCACTTCACCCGCAGCACGGGCAATCGCCAGGATCACACCGGTCATGATGGACGGTGTCGCCATCGGCAACACCACGCGCCACAGGGTTTCGGCCTTGGTGGCGCCCAGCGCCAGCGAGCCTTCCTTGAGTGCGCGCGGAATGCGGGCCAGACCTTCTTCTGTCGCCACAATCACCACCGGCAAGGTCAGCAGCGCCAGCGTGATGGAGGCCCACAGCAGGCCAGGTGTGCCGAACACTGGCGAGGGTGCCGCTTCCGGATACAGTGCCCGGTCCATGGCACCGCCGACAAAGTAGACAAAGAAACCCAGACCGAAGACGCCATACACAATCGAGGGCACGCCGGCCAGATTGTTCACGGCAATGCGCACAGTCTGCGTGACCAACCCCTGATTGGCATACTCGCGCAGGTAGATGGCCGCAATCACACCCAGCGGTGTCACCAGCACAGTCATCATCAGCACCATGAGCACGGTGCCGAAAATCGCCGGGAACACACCGCCTTCGGTATTTGCTTCACGCGGGTCGCCGGAGAGAAACATCCAGACATTATGGAAATAGGTGCCCAGCTTGCTGATGACGCCCATGTCGTTGGGCTTGTTGGCCGCCACAATCTTGTCGAGCGTGATTTCCTTTTCGGTGCCGTCAGCAGCCACAAACACAGCCGAGTCACGCGCGGCATCGGTCACCAGCGCTTCCAGCTTGAGACGAACACCTTCATATTCTTTTTCATGCACGGCCTTGGCAGATGAAATACGCGCCGTATCCGCCCCGGTCAGTTCATTGCGCAACACCAGGCGGCGCTCTTCCAGGCGCAGCTCGTCCAGTGCGTAATTGATACGGCCGACATCACCTTTCTCCAGTTCGGCGGCCTGTTCGCGCAGCTCACCGGCGCGATCAATACGATCCTGCAAGGCATCCCATGCCTTGTCGCCTGTCGCCACCACTTCACCGGACTGCCGGACTTCCTTCAGGCGACCAAAAAAGCTGCCCCATTCATAGCGCTCCAGTGCCACGATATCGGCCGGATACCGGATGTCCGCCAGACGATCGGCAAACACCCACTTGAAGTCAGCGCCGCCCAGATCGCGGTTACCCACCTTGAGCGAGTAACGCGTCACGGTCTGTACCGCCGCCGGTATCTCGACACCGGACTCGCGCAGACGCGCCGCCGTATCGATTTTTTCATCATAAAGCTCGGCAATCAGGGTCTTCTTGCTGCCGTCCATTTCCGTATAGCTGGCCTGCATCACGTCTGCCGGCCAGAAATGCCCCAGACCACGCACGGCAATCAGGCCCAGGATGCCGACCACCATGATCAGGGATATCGTGACCGTCCCGGCATTCAACCAGACCCACGCATCACCGGACTTGAAGTATTCGCGCAATTTCATCAGTCAGTTCTCCGTGATCTGCTCAGAGCGAGCCGTATTTCTTGCGCAAGCGATTGCGCACGACTTCAGCAGCGGTATTGAGGACAAAGGTCAGCACGAACAGCACCAGCGCCGACAGGAACAGCACACGGAAATGCGTGGAACCCACTTCGGCCTCACCCATCTCCACGGCCACGTTGGCCGACAGCGTGCGCATGCCCTCGAAAATATTCCATTCCATGACCGCCGTGTTGCCGGTGGCCATCAGCACAATCATGGTTTCACCCACGGCACGACCAAAGCCGATCATCAGTGCCGAAAAAATGCCGGGCGATGCCGTCGGCAACACCACGCGGGTGAGCGTCTGCCACTGCGTGGCACCCAGCGCCAGTGAACCATTGGTGAGATGACGCGGCACCGCAAACAGCGCGTCTTCTGCAATCGAGAAAATCGGCGCGATCACGGCAAAGCCCATGGTGAGTCCGACGATAAGGGCATTACGCTGATCAAAGCCAAGACCGGTTTCTGCCTGCAGCCAGTGGCGGATGTCACCACCAAAGAAGGCAATTTCCATCGGCCGTGAAAGCTCGAATGAAATCCAGCCGCCCAGCAGCACCGGCACCACCAGCACAATCGGTGCCCAGCCATCCGGCAGGATGCTGCGCTTTTCAATGGACAACTGCGACCAGGCAAAACCACAGCCAAGAATGATGATCGGTGTGACAATGAGCAGGCTGAAAATACCAGGCAGACTGCCTTCAATGGTTGGTGCCAGCCACAGGCCGGCGAGAAAACCGAGAATCACGGTGGGCAGCGCCTGCATCAATTCCACTGCCGGCTTCACCTTGCGGCGCAGGCCCGGCGCCATGAACACGGCGGTATACATCGCGCCACAGATGGCCAGTGGTGCTGCCAGCAACATGGCATAAAAAGCTGCCTTGAGCGTACCGAACGTCAACGGTACCAGCGACATCTTGCCTTCGAAATCGGAATTGCCGGAGGTGGACTGCCACGTATAGCCGGGCTCCTCGTAGGACTCGTACCACACCTTGCCCCACGCCGACTTCATGGAAATGTCGGGGTGCTCGGTATGCATGCTCCAGAAACTGGCACCCTTGTCACTTTGCACATAAACACCTTCGGAACGTGCCGATACCGCCAGCGAGCGGATGGGTGCATCGGCTGCCTGATGCACGCCCAGGCTGCGCTCGGAGGTGGTGAAGAAATATCCGACACGTCCTTTTTCATCGCCAGCAACAAAGCCCTTGCGCTTTGCTTCCGCGACGATGGCAGTGACGGGCGCATCGCCCAGCGTGAACTCGCGAATTTTCTGCAGGCTGAAGGCATCAACCTCGGCATGCTTGTCGCGCACCAGAAACCACTGTGCAACACGTCCATGGTTGTCACCCACCAGCAGGGAAATGTTGCCCTGCAGTGCTGCCAGTGCCGTCACCTGCTCGCTGCTGCGTGTCAGCGGCAACTGCTGGTACACCGCCGGCCCTTCGTCTTTCATGCTGAGGACGGTCATCTGGCTGTTGCCCGACAACACATATGCCCAGCGTGCATCTTGGCCAATGATCACATCACGCACCGGTGCGGCCGGCACATCAACCACCGTTTCCGAGGTGCGGACAAATACCTTGGGGCCGCTGTCTTCCTCTGCCTCACTGGTCAGGCCAAACGCAACTTCACTTTCCGCACCCTCTTCAATCTTTTTCTCGTAGCCGGACCACACCAGACGCCCGGTGTTGATGCCAAGCACCTTCAGCGCGTCATCGCCACCACGCAAGGCAAAATGCAGGGCGGGCTGGCCGCTGTCATCTACCACCACCGGGGTTTCGCCATACGGAAACCGCACACCGGGCACAATGGTGCGCGCATCATTGGCGCCGTATTCCACGCCATAATCCGGCGCCAGCACCAGCACCTGGCCATTGGACAGACCCAGACCGACAAGACCGGTGGTGACGGCGGCACGCTGCACACTCACCACCGTCACACCAGCGGGCACCGGCAGGGCCTGGCGGCGGATTTCACTGCCGTCACCCACCTTGAAAAACTGCAACTCCCCCGTTGGCAACAGGCGCATGCCGGTGGAGTTGTATTCATCCATGTCCACCCACGCCGCCTTCGGCTCGGTCGCCTCGTAGCGACGGGCCTGCTCGAACTTGCCCTGGTCAAACAGGGGCCAGACCTCGAACAGCAGATAAAAGAAAATGAGTGCAATGGCGACAATCACAAACACACCACCAAAGCCGATGGTGATATTGGCCAGGCGATCCTTGATCTGACGACGACGTGCCATCTTTGCCATTTCCCTGGCAGAGGGCATGACCGATTCGATGTTGTGTGACATGGACAGTGTCCTGTAAAAATTCAGTTCAGAAATCGCACAGCGTTCTGCCGCTCATGCCCGACCCAGTGCTCTCGCATTTGTGACCGAAATGTGACAGCGCTGGACCGAAAAAAAGGGCCGAGAAAAAAGGGGCATGAGCCCCTTTTCTCCCGACCTCGCCAGCCTTACAGGCCCAGCTTGGTACGGATCTTCTTTACTTCCGAAGACGGCAGCGGAATATAGCCGTCTTTTTCCACAATTTCCTGGCCCTGCTTTGACAGCACCAGCTTCAGGAACTCGGCATCCACCGGGCGCAGCGGCTTGTTCGGTGCCTTGTTCACGTAGACATAAAGGAAGCGTGCCAGCGGGTACTTGCCGCTCAGGGCATTCTTCTCGTTGGCTTCGTAGAACTCGCCATCCGAACCCTTCAGGGGCACGGCACGCACACCGGAGGTCTTGTATCCAATACCAGAGTAGCCGATACCATTGATGGATGTGGCAACCGACTGTACCACCGAAGCGGAACCCGGCTGTTCGTTCACGTTGTTCTTGAAGTCACCCTTGCACAGGGAGTGCTCCTTGAAATAACCGTAGGTACCCGACACCGAGTTACGACCGTAAAGCTGCAGGTCGCGATTGGCCCAGGCACCAGACAGGCCAGTCTGGCCCCACTTGGTCACGTTCTTTTCCATGCCGCACTTGCGGGTGGACGAAAACACGGCATCGACCAGCGGCATCGACATGCCCTTGATGGGGTTGTCCTTGTGCACAAACACAGCCAGCGCATCCACGGCAACCGGGACAGCAGTCGGCTTGTAGCCGTGCTTCTTTTCAAAGGCCTGGATTTCCGCATCCTTCATGGTACGGGACATGGGGCCAAGATTAGCCGTGCCCTGCTCCAGCGCAGGTGGCGCTGTCGACGAACCGGCACCCTGGATCTGGATGTTCACGTTCGGGTACTGCTTCTTGAACCCTTCTGCCCAGAACGTCATCAGGTTGTTCAGGGTATCGGAGCCAACGCTCGACAGGCTGCCGGAAATACCGGAGGTCTTTTCATACACAGGCAGCTTCGGGTCTACCGTGGCCTGGGCCGAGGCCACCAGGCCAAGGCTGAGGCCCAGTGCTGCAACAAGGTGTTTCATCTTCATGACACTCTCCAAAAGAGGGTTCTTTGGCGCTGGCTGAATGATAGTAGTCAAATATGACAGTAATATTTCAGTGTCAGGCCGTGGCGAACTGCACGAGGGCAGTCCTGATCTGCCAACCCATGGGGGTTTGCAAGTACTTACTTTGTAGCCATGTAGGCGTCGATGACCTCATTGCTCGGGGCCTTCAGCGTCATGCCTTCCGGGCCTTCGCCAATGCGCGACACGTTGATGGTCGGCTCGCCATGCTGTTCAAACTGCTCCAGCTCCTTGCTGCCTTCCTTGAAAACCCACAGACGGCCATCCTCGACCTTGGTGACAAAGCCAGGCTTGTCGTACGGTGTGGCGGCCAGTGCCGGCAGCACCACGGCGGCGGCCAGGACGGCAGCCAGAGAGATACGCTTGAACATGAGGAGATCCCCGGTTGACTGATTCGGGGCCTACCTTAGCCGTACGAAGTGACGGAAATGTGACAGTGCGTGGTATGACAATCGGCCTGCCATCGCCGGTGCCGGCTGTTTATACTCATCTGGCGCCTACACAGAGATGACACCATGAATTCGCACCACGACAACGCCCCGGAACCACGCGGCACGCTCTGCCTGCAAACGCTGGCAATGCCGGCGGATGCCAATCCCAACGGCGACATCTTTGGTGGCTGGCTGGTGTCGCAGATGGACCTCGCCGGCGGGGTTGCCGGGCGCAAGCGTGCCCGCGGGCGCATCGCCACCGTGGCCATCGACAGCATGGTGTTCCTGCGGCCGCTGAAGGTCGGCGACATTGTCGGCTTTTACACCGAGGTACTGTCGGTCGGCCGCTCCTCGATCAAGATCCTCATCGAGGTCTGGAAAACCGATGACCTGACCGGCCTGCACACCAAACTCACCGAAGGCCTGTTCACCTTTGTCGCGATTGATGACGACGGCAACACGCGCCCCGTCCCGCCGGCCTGATCAATGTTCGGCCCCGTCGCGCACATGACGGCAAGCCGATCTGCTATAAACGGGGCATTCCTTTCCCACCGGAGTGCCTCATGACCGACAGCACTGGCAGCACCACCCCGAATGGCGTCATTTCCCTGCAAACCATTGCCATGCCATCCGACACCAACTGGAACGGTGACATCTTTGGTGGCTGGCTGATGGCACAGATGGACCTTGCCGGTGCCGTTGCTGCGCGCAAACGGGCTCATGGCCGCATCACCACCATCGCGGTCGACAGCATGGTCTTCCATCATCCGGTGCAGATCGGTGACGTGATTTCCTGCTATTCGACCATCGAGCGCATTGGCAACACGTCGATGAAAATCCGCATCGAGGTCTGGGAAACCGCCGACCCCTGCCAGCCGCCGGTGAAGCTCACCGAAGGTGTATTCACCTACGTGGCGATTGACGAGAACGGACGCCCGCGTGCGGTGCCGCCGGAAGCCTGCCCGGTGTAATCATCCGGCGCGTGCATTCAGACGCGGAACGGACTTTTTGCACGGTCCTTTTTTCTCGACGCCCCACCATTCGCCCGGCAGAATCACCCACTGCCGGCACTGCCATGCAGCACCGGCACCCGGAACAACAACAATAAAAATAACGCTGGTGAATGATGTCGCTCTTTCTGCGCGCCCTGACCCTGGTCCTGGGCACCCTGCTCCTGTCCGGTTGTGTCCTCAGCTACCACGAAAGTGCGCCGCGCAAGACGCTGCGTAACGGCACCCTGCTGAAGCAGACGTACTACCACGCCGAAACCACGGCGGAAGACGGCACCAGAATCCGCTTCACCGTTTACCAGCCGCGCATGCGCACGGATCACACCACGCCACTGCTGATCCATGCGCATGGCTATGGCCTCAGCCGCATGGCACGGCCACTGTCATTCTATGGAACGCTGCTGCCGCCCGGCGAGATTGCCCTGCAGGCATGGCATGACGGCTACTTTGTCATCAGTTACGACCAGCGCGGTCACGGCTCGACCGGCGACAGCGTGGGCCTGATCCGGCCCGACAAGGAAGCGGCTGACGTCTCCCGCATCATCGACTGGGCGGTGCGCAACCTGCCTCTGGCCACCGACAACAATGATCCGGTGGTCGGCATGCTTGGCGAGTCCTATGGTGGCGCCGTGCAACTGCTGGCCAGCACCCGCGATGTCCGCATCGATGCCATCGTGCCCATCACGACCTGGTTCAACCTGGACCAGGCGCTGTTCCCGAACGGCGTCCCCAAGACCAGCTGGATCAGCTTTCTGGGTGCCATTGGCTATGTCTTCAATCCGTTTCACATGGATAACGGCATGAGCGGCGAGCTGATTGGCGAGATGTTCGGCAACAACAACCCGCACCTGCGCAAGACGCTGCAGAACAACAGCCTCTCCGCGCACTGCGGCAACGGCGTCTGGCCCAAGGCCGATGCCTTGCTGATGCCGGGCATGCGCGACGTGCTGTTCCCCTACAACCAGTCCGTCGACATGCAGCGCTGCTTCAAGATGGCCGGCAAGGACGTCCGTCTGGTGGCGATTGCGGACGGCCATCTGCTGCCCGGGTCACAATGGTCAACGGGGACCCCGGTCTGGGAAATGCAGGATGAAGTGAGTTGTGGCGGCAAGACCCTGCAGACGGCCGCCATCATCCGCGACTGGCTGGATGGCAAGCTCAGGGGCGATGACAAGGCGCTGGCACGGGTACCGCATTTCTGCCTGACCGGTGACGAACTGGCCGATGCCCGCCAGCAGATCGGCGAGTGGCAGGAGTTCAGGCCGGTGCATGTCGGCAGCGGCATGAGTGGCCAGTTCGAGCTGCTGCTGAAACCGCTGGATCATGTCGGCAACTGGTTACGCCCGGCAGGTGTACCGGCCGACTGGGAGAAGCCGCACAATGGCTGGATACGCCCGGCCCGCGTGCCCCTGCTGGCCCCCAAGGAATCCACCTGGGTGGCGGGTGTCCCGCGCATTGCACTGACCTTCAGCCAGACCGACCGTGACGATCCCGTGCTCTACCTGCGCCTTGCCAAGTGGCGACCCGGCTCCGGCAGCTACACCGTGCTCAACCAGCAGGTCACGCCGGTGCATGCAAAAGGGCCGCTGGAGTTCGAGCTGGGCGGCGTCAATGCCCGCATCGAACCGGGTGAAGTGCTGGGCCTGCTGGTCACCGGCTGGAATTCACAATTCCGTTTTGCCGGCTCGGGCAGCGCGACCGACGCCAGCGTGGCGGGCCGCATTGCCCTGCCTCTGGTCAGCGCCGCGCCCGCACCCGCACAACCCTGATGGCAGATGCAGGCCATCTGCATAAAGGTCATCTGAATAAAAAAGGGAGCACCTTGCGGTCGCTCCCTTTTTGTTTGCTAAGTATTTGCAAACTTGTTTGCGAAAATCAGCGCGCCTGTTTTTTCATCTGCTGCTCATATTCTTTCTGCACCTGGGACGCCGGCTTCACCTTGCCGCAATCCGAGGCAACATGCTGCATGCGCGTGCTCATGCTGTAGGGCTGCTGCTTGCCGTCACGCAGCATGGTGCCGTTCATGTTCATGCGATAGGCCTTTGCACTTTCAAACACCACCTCGGCCGTGCCCTTGGTCGGCGGCTCGGTGCAGGCAATGTCTGCCACCCAGCGACTGGTCGTGCGGGTCACCACCTTGGTGGTGCACTTGCCGTCACTCACCGGAATCTGCTCACGCTTGATGTCGTCTTCCGTCAGGCAGATCCGGATGCCGGTGCCGCTCATGGACACCCCCATGTTGCCCATCTGGGCCTCGATCATCTTGCGCTGCTCGGGCGGCATCTGGGCCAGCTGGGCCTGCATTTTCTGCATGGCCTGCTGCATTTCGGCCGGGTCCGGCATGCCGACACCCTTGCCACCCTGAATCTGCATTTCCCACAGGCCGGGCTTGATCTGGGGCGGTGCGGCATGGGCCGCCGCAGCCAGACACAGGGCCAGCACACTCACTATTGAACGGGATAATTTCATGACGGGTCTCCTGCCCTGGAAAAAAACACTGCCCGGATCATCCCACAGCCCTGACCAATCAAGAAGTCCCGCGCATCACACCGCTTCCAGTCGCGCATATTGCGCCACCAGCCACTTGCTGCCGGCGTCATGGAAGTTCACCTGGATACGCGCATTCGGTCCGTTGCCCTCAAACTTGAGGATCACGCCGTCACCAAAGCGCGGATGCCGGACCGGCTGGCCCAGACGGAAGGCGCCACTGCCTTCGTCATTGCCGCCCAGACGCGACGGCGCGGTATTGATGGCCGCCGATGGCAGGGTGAACCCCCGGTTGTTGTTGCCGGCGCGCACACGCTGCAACAACGCCTCGGGAATCTCGCGCAGAAAGCGTGACGGCGCATTGTGCTTTTCATCGACTTACAGGCGACGGATTTCCGCGTGCGTGATGACCAG
>JACCDZ010181441.1_pt1 | contig 22117 bp, 20 predicted proteins | sample 7449551 | NCBI WGS metagenome assembly JACCDZ01 (sample SAMN15323452, study PRJNA562643) | freshwater metagenome | isolation source: river surface water | place: USA:Blue River Watershed | collected 2017-08-18 | reverse complement strand
TCCAAACGCTGGACCATGCCGATCCGTGACTGGGCTATGGCATATCAACAAATGTTAATCAAATTTGGGAAAATCTGATCTTAAAATGAAATAGAAATCAGATTGACACAAAATCTATGACACACTCGAATTTATCTTACAAGTAGTAATAATAATTGTAAGCTCACCCGTTTTTGGTTATAATCCCCACTTAATACTAAATATGATATTACGACCATTAGGCGTAAAATCAAAAATCAATTTTTATTTCAAGATATATTTTATAAAGGACTTGATATGCATACAAGTACCAAATCAATTCTACAAATTTTATTTAGCTTTTTTCTGTATCTAAAATTTAATAAATTCATTACATCTTCAAAATGTTTAGCTTATTCCTAGAGTACTATCAGTAGCTAATAACATGCGCACAAAAGTACATAATGAACCATTTCAAGCCGTAAGAAACTCCAAGAATCAAAAATAAAAATTTTGTTTTTAATATTTTAATTAACTTTATTTATTGATTATCGTGAGATAAATTTACCCTAAATAATTACAGAGAAACTATCATGACTAAATCCAATACAAACTACTTAACACTACTTTTATTATGCCTTGGCTATTTTATTGACTTTTATGATTTAACAATCATGGGAGTCAGTTATAACGAATTGATCCAAGAACAATTTAATATTACCGTAGTTGCACAAATTCAACAAACTTATTTAATGATCAGTAATTTCCAGACGATAGGGATTTTTATTGGCGCGATTCTCTTTGGGATTCTTGGTGATAAAATCGGGCGTGCTACTGCAATTAAATACAGCATACTGCTCTACTCCTTATCAACCATTGCGGCAGTTTATACACACTCATTACCATTATTCATCTTGCTTAGAACGCTATCTTATATTGGACTAGCTACTGAGTTTTCGACTTCTACGGTTTTAATTTTGGAGCTCTTTCCAATTAAATCTGCAGCTTGGGGAACAGCAATCCTTTACTCCTTCGGTGTACTTGGTGGAATTACCGCGACTTCAATCGGCATGGTTTCATGGAAAGCAATGTTTTTATGCGGCGGAATTGCTGGACTGGCACTTTATTTTGGGCGTGGTAAAATCAAAGAATCAGACAAATTTTTATACGCCAAAGAGCACTCTGAACAAAAATTTGGCAGTATCTGGTTACTCTTAGGCAATCGTCAATACGTTCTGAAGCTCATCAAATATTTTCTCATGATTACGCCCTATTTTGCGATGATTACCATGATGTTTATTTTTCCTAATTACATCATTAAAACTTACACTTTAGCTTATGCAACTAAGATGCTATTATTAGGATTCTTTGTTGGAAATATATTAAGCTGCTTATTAAGTGCTTTTATCAGTATAATTTTTAAAAACTATAAACCATTTATGCTATTAAGTTTGTGCATCTTTCTGGTTCTAATGCTCAATTTTAAAAATATTCCAGAACCGGGAATTTTAATCTACAGTATTGGACTAGGAATGATTGGTGGTGGTTACCCTATCGTCTGGGCACAGCAAATTGCCAAAGAATACCCAATTCATATTCGTAACCTTGCCAGTAATACTCTCTTTGCATTAGGAAGAGCTTCCAGCATAATATTCAATCTTTTTATTAGTGGCTGGCTGGCGGTTAAAGGTGCCTTTGTCAGTAATGCAATCATTACCACTATAATCGTATTTGTTTTAGCACTTAGCAGTATTATTTTTTCATTTGGCAAAAAAACCTCAGCTGCTCAAATCGATTCTGGGGAAATTAGCTCATGAAAAAATTCGCAATTGCCGATTTTAATGACTATAAAGCACAAGCCAAAAAATAAATTTATTAGGACATAAAAATTAATGGCTAAAATATTAATTGGAATCAGTGGTAGTATTGCAGCATATAAAACTATTCTTTATTTACGAGAATTACGTAAACTCAACCATCAATGTCGCGTAATACTCACTACAGGTGGCGCGCAATTCGTCACCGCTAATTTGCTTGCGGCTTTGGGGTGTAAAGTTTATTGCGATCAAACTCTAGACTTAACTAAACCTGAACAAGCCATGCTACACATTGATCTTGCAAAATGGGCTGATCGCTTCATTGTTGCCCCATTATCTGCGCATACACTCGCCAAATTAGCTCATGGGTTTGCAGATAACTTATTAACACAAGTTGTTTTAGCTTATGATTCAAGTATTCAACCAGTTTATTTAGCACCAGCAATGAATCAACAGATGTGGCATAACCTAGCTACTCAAGCCAATCTTCAGTTATTAAAAGAGCGTAATTTCACAATTTGGGAACCTGCTGCAGGGTTACAAGCTTGTGGTGATAATGGTATTGGACGCATGATTGAGGCAGAGCAATTAGTTATGCTGACAGAACAAACTTTAGCGAAAGCAACATTAGTCGGTAAAAAAATTATTATAACCTTAGGTGCAACTGTTGAACCGATTGATCCAGTTCGCTTTATTTCCAATCACAGCTCAGGCAAAATGGGTCTGGCCTTAGTCAATGCTGCATTAGCGCGTGGTGCACAAGTCGTTGCAGTATATGGCAAATTAACGATTAACTTGCCAACACACTCGCATTTGCAGCAAATTGAAGCGTTAAGTACGGATGAAATGCTTGCCTGTGCATTAACTCAAGCTATTGATACAGATATGATAATTGCTTGTGCTGCGGTTGCTGATTACAAAGTTGCAAATTATGCACCACAAAAAATTAAAAAAAATGTTGAGCAGGTTATACTTAAGTTAGTTAAGAACCCTGATATTATAAGCACTGTAAAGAAAAACTTCCCCCAGCTATTGAGCGTTGGTTTTGCTGCAGAAACAGAAAATATAATTGAACATGCGACGAGAAAACTAAAAACTAAAGGTTTAGAGCTGATAATTGCTAATGATGTCAGTGAGCAGCAAGTATTTAATCAGGATACTACCAAAGTAAGCATTATCAAACAAGGAGGCTTGATAAACGAGTTCAGTGGCAGTAAAAAACAAGTTGCCGAACAAATTTTTGAGCAACTGGAGCCATTGCTATGCAAGATGTAATGGCACTAGATATTGGTAATAGCCATTGTAAAATACGCCTTAAGTCACAAGATGTTATTATTTTAGTAAATCAAGATATTTTTGCAAATGATTTTAAATTAAACTTAGAGCAAAACTACTCACAATTGATTATATCTATATCGAGCGTGCTAAATATTGATCATACCGAAGAGTTGCTTGAAAAACTAAGTAAAAAGTTAAGCTGGCAGCAAATCAAACGCATAACTTGGCAAAGTAATCAGATTCTTCGGACTGCCCTACCAATGCAATATCAGGAACTAGGCTATTTAGGTAGCGATCGCGCATTAAGGATTTATTATTTGAGCCAGCTTGAGCAAAATCACCCACAAATCGGTATCGGCTGTGGGACTGGATTTACGGTTGAAGTAATTCATCATGGCAAATTAATTGAGAGCCTTATCCTACCTGGACTTGGGTTACAATTAGCCAGCTTATTCCAACATACGGATAAACTCCCCACGATCAAACCTAAGGAAGTAGAAGATATTCTGAACAACGACTCCGCTAAATTAACCACTAATTATGCAATTTGTGCAGGAATAATTCAGGGATACATTGCCCTCATTACACAACTCATTCAAAAACATCAAGCAAAACAGATAATTTGCAGTGGAGCTTATGCTTATTTGATTCAAAAGTTTGCACATATTAACATCCGAGATAAAATCAAAGTAATTACGCACCTTGAGTTGGATATTCTTCAGCAATTCGTTGAACTCATGATTAAAGATAAACAAGGTATTTAGCTGCCATAGACTGTTTATTCTACTCTTAGGACTTCGCACAGAGTAGTCAATCCATGATATAATCTATCCTTTTAATTAGACCGTTTACTGGGCAAATTTAGGCACATGGCAACTAAAAAGAAGATATTTATAACATTAATGGCAAGCGCTGGGCTAATTGGCTACGGCTATCCATTGACTGCGTTAAATTATCTCGCGCAATCATCTTCAGAGTCAGTTCCTCAGCTATGTACAACCCAAGATTTTGATTGGTATGAAAAATCTGGCGCCGATAGCGTAACTATACCTCAAGTAGAATCACAATCAATGTTTGTTCAGGCAGACACCATTACCGGACAAAATAAACAAACCCATATCGCACAAGGTCATGTAATTGGTTATAAAGAAAGCCAAACCATAACTTCTGATTGGTTGATATACGATCAAGCTCACGACCGCGCAACTTTAGGTGACAATTATGTACTTACCCGTGAATATGACGCGGTACAAGGTAAATGGGCAGATTACTACCTTGACTTAAACAAAGGTACATTTACTCAAGCACGAGCATTCTATAACAAAGATAATATTAGCGCCACTGGTGAATCAATCTCAACCCAAGATAGCAAGCATATGACTATTGATAATGGTTTCATGACTGCATGTAATCCCAATGATCCAGCGTGGTATATAAAATCTAATAAAATGACTTTCGACTATCAAAACTCTGAAGGTTCTGCTCGAAATGCAACGATGTATTTCGAATCAATCCCAATTTTTTCTTCGCCATATATGACTTTTCCACTTGGGGAAAGAAAATCTGGTTGGTTAACGCCAAATTTTGGTGGAACAAGCACCGCCGGAACGATGTTTTCTGAAGCTTACTACTGGAATATGGCTCCCAATTACGATATGACAATAACGCCTGAATTTTGGACAAGTCAAGGGCTAATGATTTCGGATAAGTTTCGCTACATGACAGAGTCTAACGTAGGATCTATTTATACCGAGCAAGTACCATACTCATATGGTGGAACAACATCTAACACCTACCGTTACTATTGGAGCTTGAATGATACCTATAGCCCGTTGCAATACTTTACTACTGGCTATAACTATAATGTAGTATCGGATAATAATTATTTTAATGATTTTGGTAATTTCTATTCAGTAACGGATAATGTAAATTTAGAGCAATCAGCGTTTGCACAATATAAACCGACTTGGGGTTTGGCTAGTGTTAAAGTCGTAAATTATCAAACCTTATATCCTTATGGTTATGGAACGACTATTCCTATTTACTCATCTTATCCTGCGGTTAATTTTAACGTTAATGATCAAGACATTGGTTCAAGTGGTTTTAAATGGAATTTATTAAGTCAATATACTGATTTCCAATCTCCAGCAATGCAAAGTGGTGAGCGAACGGTTCTTTATCCAAGCTTAAAATACCCTTTTCAATCGGCGTGGGGATTCGCAACGCCTAAATTTGGTTATAGCTACACTTACTACAATGTCGGAGCAGATCCTGGCTACCCTAACTCAGCGGCGCAAATAAATCGGGCTTTGCCTATAACATCATTAGATACTGGGTTGTATTTTGATCGCCCAATGGGTCTTTCTGGTGGTAGTTATACACAGACTTTTGAGCCGCGGGCGTACTATTTATATATACCGGAACAGAATCAATCTAATATTCCAATTTTTGATACTGCAACGGCAACATATAACTATAATCAGTTATTTAGTGAAAATCGCTTTTCTGGTTATGACCGGATTAATATGGCAAATGATATAACTATTGGTGGAACAACCCGAATTTTAAATGACGCCAATGGCACTGAATTGATGAATTTTAGCTTGGGCTATCGTTACTATATTACACCAGAAAATAATTTTCTTTACGGTAATACAACCCAAGATGCACAATTATTTTTACCAACACCAAACCTGATTGGAGAATTAAACAATAATTGGAACAGGCAGTTTTCTACCAATGCAAATTTTCAATATGATACTGTCTATGACACTATTGATGCTTGGAATGTTGGGATGAAATTCAACCCTGATGATGGTAAAGTTTTAACTGTCGGCTATGGCTACCAATATAACTTACCATTACTCTACTATGCATATACGCCTGGACAGGCATTTACTCCAGTTGCCTACGAAAATCAATACGCGATAAATGTAGCCGGACAATGGCCAATTTATGATAATGTTTATGCGGTTGGGCGCACTAATTATGATTTCACCCGTGGTTTAATGCTTAATTTTCTTGGCGGTTTAGAATATAATGGTGGCTGCTACACCGTTAGTGCAGTATATCAACAATTTATCTTTAACTACAACCAAGTACAACAAAATTATCTATTAAACTTCTCGTTTAAAGGTATTGGTAACGTTGGGTCAGGTGATCCAAGCAGCAATCTTAAAATTGGTGTTCCAGGTTATATACCAGTTGGTCAACTTCAACAAAATCAATTCCAGTAGGAGCTATTGTGAGCAAAAAATATATATTAACTATTATAATGGCATTTTGTTTAGGCAGTGCTTTTGCCGAGCAATTAGAGTCCAGCAATTTAGCAGCTACAAAAACTGAAAGCAGCTTGGCAAATCAAGTATTACCAACACCAACTCCGGCAGCTGTGCCAGCAGCAAAATCAACTAATTCAGCGCCCTTAAAACCAGTTAATAAAATTGTTGCCAATGTAAACAAACGGATTATTACGCAAAATGAACTAAACAATCAAATGGCTCAGGCTAGATTAAACCTATCTCAACGCGGAATTAGAGATACTAATAGCGCTGATTTAAAAAGTAAAGTTTTAGAACAGATGATTATGCAACAAATTCAGTTGGATTTGGCTCAACGAGGAGGTATTAAAACTTCCGATGCTGAGGTTAATGATGCTATTGCTGCCAATGAAAAAGCTCAAAGAATAACTGATGATCAAATGCGTCAAAAATTAGCCTCGCAAGGATTAAGCTACGATGATTTTCGTAGTCAGATGCGCGATCAAATTACAATTGAAAAACTTAAACAGCGTGAAGTTGATGGTCGGGTTGTAATTAATGAAGACGAAGTTACACGTATTTTAAATAGTGAAACTTATAAAAATAAAATTGATTACCGTTTGGCTGATATTGTCATCAATTTACCAGAACAAGCAACACAAGAAGTCATTGCCCAAAAGCAGAAACAAGCTGACTCTGTTTATCAACTTCTTAAACAAGGTCAATCCTTTGACCAAATGGCAATTAAATACTCATCAGCACCCAATGCCTTAGCTGGCGGTGATTTAGGTTGGAAAAGTAACACTTCCCTACCGCCGATTATTCTCAACCAGTTAACGGGATTAAAACAGGGCGAAATTACTCAGGTAATCAAACTACCAATTGGATTCTTTATCTTTAAAGTCAATGGAATTAAACAACACGGAACTCCACAGATTGTCCGCCAATACAATGTACGACACATATTAATTAAAGTAAATGAGCTCACCAGCGATGATGAGGCACATCAAAAAATCAACGATATCCGTGCTAAAATTGTTAAATATAGTAATGACCCAGCACGAGAAAGCCAAGAGTTTGTAGCATTGGCAAAACAATACTCCGAAGATACCAGTAGCTTAAAAGGTGGTGATATTGGCTGGATGAGCAAAGGTGATACAGTACCACAATTTGAACATGCCATGCTCACTACTCCAATTGGGCAGATTAGTCAACCCATTCGCTCTCCATTTGGTTGGCATATTCTGGAAGTAATGGATACTCGTGACAGTAATTTGGCTAATGATAAAGAAAAAGCTGAAATCCGGATGGAGCTACGTGATACTAAAGCGCAAATGCTTTACACTGAATGGGTACGTAATTTGAAAGAAATGGCATATGTCAAAATCAACGATGATTGATAAGCGCCAACTTATCTGCGTAACCAGTGGCGAACCAGCTGGAATTGGTCCTGAGATATGCCTTGATTTGATTGATTCAAGCTATAACCACGATTATCGTTTACTAGTAATTGGTGATATTGAATTATTAAAAAGTCGAGCATTATTACTTAATAAACAGATTGGGTTTAATCAAATCTTAGATCCACTGCATGATAATTTTGATCAGCAAAAGCTAAATGTATTAAATGTAACTTGTTTAGAGTATGACTGTTTAGGTATTCCAAATACAGCCAACGCAGCTTATGTCCTAGCTACTTTAGATAAAGCAATTGAGTTATGTAAAAATAAGCTAAGTCGAATTATTGTAACAGCTCCAATTAATAAAGACATTATTAATCAGTCTGGAACTAAATTTAGTGGGCATACTGAGTATTTTGCTGAAAAATTCAATATTCCTAAAGTAGTCATGATGCTGAGTAATCCGATTTTGAAAGTTGCCCTTCTAACTACACACCTACCACTAAAAGAAATTCCAGCGCAAGTTACGTCAGCTAACTTAGAGCAGACTTTGAATATCATCCATCAATCCTTTCGTGAGCATTTTGGCGTTAGCCAGCCAAGAGTTGCCGTATGTGGACTAAACCCCCACGCTGGAGAAAACGGATACCTAGGAAGTGAAGAAATTGAAATTATAAATCCAGTAATTAGCTCTTGGCAACAGCGTGGCTACAATGTGACAGGTAGCTACCCTGCTGACACAATATTTAATCGTCATGCTGAATTTGATGTAATTTTGGCAATGTATCATGATCAAGGATTACCGATTGTTAAATTTTCAGGATTTGAGCATGGTGTTAATACAACACTTGGGCTACCTATTATTCGCACCTCGGTTGATCATGGTACAGCGCTAAATTTAGCCGGTAGTGGAAAAGCTTCAAGTTCAAGCCTAATAGCAGCACTTCATGCTGCAACACAAAGTTATACACGATAGCCTCTCAATATTACTATACTAAAATTGATTCGAACACACGCGTGTGGAAATACTAATAGGCGATTTGCAACGAAGCTTACACCGAGTAAGTGAGGAGTAAATCAACGACCTAGGATGATGAATCAGTTTTAGTATATACTTGAAAAAAGCTCACTCTATTCAATAAGAGATCACTCAGATGTGCTATAATACTCGCTATTTGATTATTAATACCGCCGTTTGCGGTAAACTTTTATAGAGAAACTCAATGGCAAAAAACCTACGCAATATTGCAATTATCGCTCACGTGGATCATGGTAAAACAACTTTGGTTGACAAATTATTACATCAAGCAGGAACATTTTCTGCTCATCAACATATCGCAGAACGCGTAATGGACAGCAATGACATTGAAAAAGAACGTGGAATTACAATTTTCGCTAAAAATGCATCATTAGAATACAAAGGTACTAAAGTTAATATCGTTGATACCCCAGGACATGCCGATTTCGGTGGAGAAGTTGAACGGGTGTTAGGAATGGTTGATGGTGTCCTATTATTAGTTGATGCGGTTGAAGGTCCAATGCCACAAACGCGCTTTGTAACTCGTAAAGCATTGGCTTTGGGTTTAAAACCAATTGTTGTCGTAAATAAAATTGACCGTGATGGTGCGCGTCCAGAATGGGTTGTTGATCAAACTTTTGATCTGTTTGACAAACTTGGCGCAACTGAAGAACAACTTGATTTTCCAGTAGTCTATGCTTCAGCTTTAAATGGATTCGCAAGTCTTGATCCAGAGGCTCGTCCAGACAATATGGAAGCAATTTTTGAAACTATTTTATCTCATGTTAAAGCACCAGAAGATGATGTCGATGGTTCACTACAATTACAAATTTCTGCTCTAGACTATAGTACCTTTGTTGGTCGTATTGGTATCGGACGCATTCGTCAAGGTAAAATCAAAGCTGGACAACAAGTACTAGTTGCAACGGGTCCTGATGGTGAACGTAAAGCTGCCAAAATCAATCAAATCCAAGTATTCCATGGATTAGACAAAGCATTGGTTGATGAAGCTTCTGCTGGCGATATCGTATTAATTAACGGGATTAGTGAATTAAATATCGGGGTTACAATATGTGATGTTGCCAATCCTGAGCCACTACCAATGCTAGTGATTGATGAGCCTACTTTAAGTATGAATTTACAGGTAAATACTTCTCCCTTAGCTGGAACTGAAGGTAAATTTGTAACTAGTCGCCAAATTCGTGACCGCCTTACTAAAGAACTATTAACCAATGTAGCGTTAAAAGTTGAAGATACTGAAAATGCCGATGTGTTTTTATTATCAGGACGTGGTGAGTTACATTTAACTATTTTAATTGAAAATATGCGCCGTGAAGGGTTTGAGTTAGCAGTAGCAAAACCTCACGTAGTGATGAAAATGATTAATGGCGAAAAATGTGAGCCGTATGAAGCATTGACAATTGACCTTGAAGACGAACATCAAGGAGCAGTAATGGAAGAGCTAGGACGCCGCAAAGGTGAATTAACCGATATGGTCTCTGATGGTAAAGGGCGTACTCGTCTCGAATATCGTATCCCTGCTCGTGGTTTAATTGGATTCCAAGGTGAGTTTTTAACTTTAACTCGTGGTTCTGGTTTGATGGCTCATTTATTTGATGACTACGGTCCAGTAAAAGCAGATTTACCAGGTCGTCGTAATGGTGTCTTGATTTCTCAGGAAGATGGAGCCGCTGTTGCTTATGCATTATGGAAACTTGAAGATCGTGGACGGATGTTTGTAAGCCCTGGTGAAAAATTATATACCGGAATGGTTATTGGCGTTCATAGTCGTGATAATGACTTGAATGTTAACCCAGTTAAAGGTAAACAGTTAACTAACGTTCGTGCATCAGGAACCGATGAAGCCGTGCGTTTAACACCGCCAATCCAATTAACTTTGGAAAGCGCAATTGAATTTATTGATGATGATGAGTTAGTTGAAGTTACACCAAAAAGTGTTCGTATTCGCAAACGTTACTTAGATGAAACAGAACGTAAACGCGCATACAAAGCTAACAATAGCTAATTATTATTTGCCACCCTAACTTGGGTGGCTTAGTTATATTTTTTTATAAGGGACACCAATTATGATTATTCATTTAACTAAAGATCAATTAGAATGGGTTGAGATACAGCATCACGAAGAATTATCTCATGGAGAGTCTGTTGAATCGGTGATTCAGGCAGAAGTATTTTATTACAAAAACGATGATATTACTGTTCGTTCCACTATCAAAATTATTGAACACAGTGACCGTGAGTATAACTTTGAAGTATTAACGCATAGCTATGCACATGTCCACCCAGGTTTAGTGCGGATGGAATTTGGCGATGGTAAAAATTTAGGTGAGTATAAAACTCAGGAAGAAGCTAAATTTGCCGCGCAAGTACATTTTAATCACCATCACCACATTAAATACCATCACTAAAAGATTATATAAAACGAGGCTATTTTTAGTCTCGTTTATTATTACTGAAAATGAGTTGGTGTGGTTAACTTTAAGTTTAAGGTAGTATAAAATGTATGAAACCAAACGCTTAATTTTACGGGAATGGCAAGATTCAGACCTTGCACCATTTATTGTTATGGGACAAGATATTTCAGTCATGGAATACTTTCTGGATTTATTGACTCCGGGAGAATCCTCAGCAATGATAGATAGAATCAAAACCATCTTTAAAGAAAATCGTTTTTGCTTTTATGCATGTGAGCTAAAATCAACGGGTAAATTTATTGGATTTATCGGTTTAAGTACCATAGGGTTTAAAGCTCACTTTACCCCGTGTATTCAAATAGGCTGGAGAATTGCTTCACAGCATTGGGGTAAAGGTTATGCTACTGAGGAAGCGTTGAAATGTTTAGAAATAGGATTTAATGAATTTAATCTGGATGAAATCGTAAGCTTTGCAGCTAAAAATAATTTTAAATCTCACAATGTAATGAATAAAATTGGTATGCAAAGAGATTTAACTGGTGATTTTCTGCATCCTAATTTTGCGCCAGAGCACAACTTAGCACCACATTTATTATACCGGATGCCTAAATCATCATGGTTATCATTAAAATAATGAGTCAAAATCGCAATAGATAGTACGTTGTTTAAATATACTAATACTTATTATATTTTTCAGAAAGTAATAGCATCAAATTTTTATTGTTCTCATTGCCAACTTATTTCGGATATGTAGTAAAAAATCTAGTATATCCTGCTCAGTTTTTTAACGAGCTACAAATTATTTTCAATTTAAGAGCTTAATAAACCTGATTTTTAACATATTTTATTCTAGCTATGTTATAATCTGAGCTCAATTAAAATTTAATCTTTCATGTACATCATACCTACTTAAATATTCAATTATTTCCACAGTATATTGCCATTAAACATTCAGTTTTATCATTTTAAATTATTTTTATAAGGCATATACTATGCAAAAATCACTTTTCGTAGCGGGTTTAGATTTCGGAATTACTAGTACAGAATTACAAGATTTATTCGCACAACACGGTACCGTAAAAACAGCAAAAGTAGTTACAGATAAATACTCAGGTCAAAGCAAAGGTTTTGGCTTCGTTGATATGGAAAATGTTAACGATGCACAAGCATGCATCAAAGGATTAAATGCAACTAGCTACAAAAATCGTACCCTAGTTGTTAAAGAAAAAGAAGATAAGCCAAAAACTAGTAGTGGCTTTGGTGGCGGTAATTCGCAACGCAGAAGCTGGTAATCATTACGATCTAACTATAAAAAAAGCATCCTAAAATAATGGATGCTTTTTTTATAGTTAGATCAAATCTAAATTAGAATATTTACAGGTAAATTTTCTCATAAAGGAGAATAGGCACGATGACGCAAATAATGATCAATAATCACCAAGGCTGCCATCGCATCAACCACCGGAACTGCTCGTGGTAATACACAAGGATCATGGCGCCCTTGCGCTTCAAGTTCAACCTCATTGTAATCAACATCCAGAGTCTTTTGCAACTTACTAATCGTTGAAACTGATTTAAAAGCTACCCGAAAATAAATATCTTCACCAGATGAAATTCCACCTAAGACACCACCAGCATGATTGGTTTGAGTCCGTAATTCACCATCAACCAAAACAAAAGGGTCATTATGTACTGAACCACGCAACTCTACTCCAGCAAAACCTGAGCCAATTTCAAAACCTTTGACAGCATTAATGCTTAGCATTGCTTTGCCTAAATCAGCATGTAAACGGTCAAAAACAGGCTCACCCAAGCCAACTGGAGCATTACGGATAACACATTTAATTACGCCACCAATTGAGTCACCATCATCGCGCACTTCTTCAACCAAGCGGATCATTTTTGCTGCAACTACCGGATCTGGACAACGGATAATATTGTCTTCAACTTGTGCCGCTTCGACCCGAGTATGGTCAATATCCGCTTTAATCGGACCAACTTGCTCGACATAACTCAAAATCTCAATACCTAATTCCTGCTTAAGATATTTTTTTGCAATTGCCCCAGCAGCAACTCTGGCTAATGTTTCACGCGCACTAGCCCGACCACTACCACGATAATCACGCATACCATACTTCATTAAATACGTAAAATCTGCATGAGAAGGACGAAATACATTTTTTAAGTGATCGTAATCAGCAGAACGTTGGTCTTTGTTATACGCCATTAATAAGATCGGAGTACCAGTAGTTTTTCCTTCAAAAATACCTGATAAAGCATGAATCAGATCAGCTTCAGATCGAGGGGTCGTTATTGCACTTTGCCCCGGCTTACGACGGTCTAATTCCTGTTGAATCTCTTCTACAGTAATTTTAATTCCAGCTGGTGCTCCATCAATGATAACACCAACTGCACCACCATGTGACTCACCACAGGTTGTAATTTTAAATATTTGACCGAAACTATTTCCTGACATCTGATTTCACCCTATACTATTAACTAACTATTTGTACTCATTGCTCTTATAATTTTAGCACCGTTGTATTTCAAAAAATTCCTAGCTAAAATAGTAAGCGCTCAGAGTAAATTATAAACTTTTAATAAATTTAGCAAGATTCTCTAAACCACCATCTAAATCACCTTCATCAGCACCATATGAGAAACGTACGTATCCCGGCTGTCCAAAAGCACTACCTGGCACAGTTGCAACATTAGCTTCTTCCAACGCACGGATACAAAACTCTTCATCATTAAGATTTTTTACACCAAGGCTAGCTAAAGATGCAAAAACATACAGTGTAGCTTTAGGATATTCTAATTGAATTCCAAAATGTTTACGGAATGAATCAACAAAAATATCGCGACGAACTTTCATAGTATCGCGTACCCAAGCATTAATCTGCTCCGCATTTTTAAATGCCGCTAAAGCCCCATGTTGACAGATTAAAGATACACCAGTAGTACTTTGGGTACTTAATGCACTCATAACATCAATCAGGTCTTTTCTAGCAAATAAAAACCCAACCCGCCAACCAGTCATCGCAAAAGACTTAGAAGCACTTTGAATTACTATGGTGTTATCTTTATATTCAGGGAAACTCCCACATGAAACATATTCATCATCAGTATAAACTAATGCGCTATATACTTCATCGCTAATCACCAATAAGCCTAATTCATTTGCAGTAGCCATTAATGCTTGCATTTCACTACGTGTATAGATAATCCCAGTTGGATTAACTCCGTTATTGAGCATTAGGATTTTACATTCAGGTGTATAAGCAACCTTAAGCATTTCCGGAGTTAATTTCCAGCCACCAGCTTCGGTTGAATTAACGATAACGGGATTTGCATCCATAATTTTAGTAATTGACGGATATGAAACCCAATAAGGAGCTTGAATAATCACGCTTATTTTATCTGTTGGATCAGCTTTTAGCGGCGAGTTAGAACCGCATAAATATTGTAACATCAAATAAATTGCAAATTTACCACCCGTAGTAATAATACACTCTTCAGCTTTGTAATTAGTTACATATGATTGATTCATCCAGTTTGCGGCAGCTGAACGTAGCTCATTCAATCCAGCAGGAGATGGATAAGGAATATCGCCAACTTCAACAAATTTAATAGCACCTTGGCGAACAACTTCAGGAGTTGTCATTTTAGGCTCACCAACACTTAGATTATAAACCCGAATGCCCGCAGCTTTTTTACTCTGTGCCAGAGTATTAATTAATACTGTTGCAGATGCTTTTAATTTATTGCTCATATTTCTGTACCTTTCTAGACTCTTCAATTAATACGTCAAAAACTTTAGTTGCCAATTCTGGAGACACTCCATGCTCAATACTTTTCATACTATGAAATTCATGCAGTAATGCTTCGCGTGCAGCATCTAAAACTGGCAAATGGTGTTCTTTTTTATATTCACCAATTCTTTTAGAAATTTGTTGCCGCAAGGCAATCAAATTAATAATTTCGGCATCTACCTCTGAAATTTGCTTGCGTAACAGCTCAATATCATTCATATTATCCCGCTTTCTTAACAACTATAAACCGCGTAATATTGGGTTGGATATCTTGAATGCCTTGTTTGATTATTTGCAAATCATAACTTTTTGCCGCCTGAGCTGAGGCAACTACACCAGCATTTTCTGGCAAAATACCAGCTGCTAAATCCCGTGCAGCTTTAGCTGTATCTCCCCAATCTATAAGCTTAAACCCATATTGATTGATAAATCCTTTACACTGCTCAAATGCAGGAGTATAAGAATACAATTCATTAATTTGACTTAAATCTGTACCTAATTTTGCCAATAAACATTGTTCAACATTTAACTGCAAATCATCAATAGGCATAAAACTATGTTTACCCATTGCTGTAAAAGCTGGCCAAACAATACCGCTATTATAATTAACAAATGGAAAAATTCCAACATCAATTTCGTTACGTTCAAGTGCCGCCAATACTCCATCCATATCAATCAAATAACGAATTTCATGTTTAGCACTATGTGCTTTTGCTGCATAAATTAAACCAGCTTCTTCAGAAAATGAACCAACATCACCCGATACGCCTATTAACATAATTTTATCCTTTAGCATGCTGCTTTGCAACTTCAAGAATTAACTTAGCCGTGCTCTCCCAGCTTAAACAAGGATCTGTTATCGATAAACCGCTCATATCAATCGGATTACCACTTTCAGCATTTTGGCGACCTTCCTTAATGAAACTTTCGAGCATAAAGCCCTTGACTAAATTTTTTAACTCAGGGTTTTCTTTTAATGAATCCATAACCCGTAAAACAATATTTGCTTGTTCATTGTGATTTTTAACACCATCAATTACACAATTGTCATGACTAACATCGACAATAATTGCCGGATTTACAACTTGGTTTTTCTTAAATAATTCATTAACTTCAGCAATATATTCAACGCCGTAGTTTGAACTATCATTACTACCACGCAAAACTAAATGTGCATATTTATTGCCTGCCGTTTTAACTTCATAACCATCAAAAACGATATAATGCGGGTGTTGTGCTGCCAAAATGCTATTTACAGCAATTTTAAGAGAGCCATGAGTAGGGTTTTTCATCCCAACTGGACAATCTAGCGATGATGCAAAAATACGGTGTTCCTGATCTTCCGTGCTTCGAGCCCCAATTGCTACCCAAGAAAGTAACTCTTGAAATCCACGCGCATTGTGGGTAAATAAACACTCATCTGCAATCGGTAAGCCCATTTCAACCACTTGTGTCATGAGTTTACGACAATACCAAATACCAGCCTCAATATCTGGTTCAGCAAGCGGATCCGGTTGATTAATCGGTCCTGTCCACCCCTTAACAGTGCGTGGTTTCTGAATATACACACGCATAACGACTTTAATTGAATGAGCGACTTGCTTACTTAATTCCGCTAAGGATTTGGCATATTCCAATACTGCAGTATCTGGCCATGCAGAGCATGGACCAACTATCATTAATAAGCGTGAATCTTTACCACTCAAAATATCTTCAATTTCTCGATGATGTTGCTGAATACTTGCATACCCCTCAGTACTTAACGGTATCTTCTGAATAATCTCATCAGATGTCGGAACTTTTTTTATAATTTCGTAAGCCATTTTAATCCTTATATTATGCTAAATCCAAAGCCAAATGATGACAATTCAATTGAAATCCTCTAGCTAAATAAACTTTATGTGCCGCATTACGCTGATAACCAGTATCCAAATGCACTTGTGCACAATTATGCTCTTTGGCATAATCAATTACGTAGTCCAGTAATTGAAGCTTTACCTGATGAATAAATTGCTCACTACTCTCCAAAAGCGGGCGAAGTTCATGATAAACAGTAAAACAATCACGTAACTCATCATCTGTAGTGATTAACTTGATTGACATTGATAAAACTTAACTCAGATGCAAATCAGCTAATTTTAATAACAACGCCTCAGTGTCATCCCAGCCCAAACATGGGTCAGTTATCGACAAACCACATAAATCAATCAGATTTGCGGTTTCCGCATTTTGTTTACCAGGTTTAATGAAACTCTCAAGCATAAATCCCTTAACCAAGGTTTTTAACTCTGGATTAGTTTTTAAATTATTAACCACTTCAAGAATAATATCAGCTTGAGCATTATGGTCTTTAACTCCATTTACCACGCAATTATCATGGCTTACGTCAATAATTACCGCTGGATTATAAACATTATTCTTTTTACACTGCTCAGCAACTTCATTGATATCTGCTAATGAATAATTAGGGCGGTCATTACTGCCACGTAAAACTAAATGTGCATACTGATTACCATCAGTTTCAACCTCATTGCCATCTAATACTATATAGTGAGAATGTTGCGCAGCTACCACGCCGTTTATCCCGATTTTAATTGATCCATGCGTTGGATTTTTAATCCCAACCGGACAATCAATGCCTGATGCAAAAATACGATGCTCCTGGTCTTCACTACTACGCGCACCAATCGCAACCCATGATAATAGCTCAATAAAGCCACGAGCATTATGTGTAAACAACGCTTCATCGGCAATCGGCAAGCCCATTTCTACGACCTGTGTCATAAGTTTACGACAGTACAATGCACCTGCCGCAATATCGGGAGGTGCTAATGGATCAGGCTGATTAACTGGGCCTGTCCAACCTTTGATTGTCCGTGGTTTTTGGATATAAACCCGCATAACTAATTTTAGCGCATGACTAACTTTGTCATTTAGTTTCTTCAACCGCTCAGCGTATTCTAAAACCGCAGTATCAGGCCATGCTGAACAAGGTCCTACTACTACAATCAGTCGCTGATCTTTACCACTTAAAATAGCTTCAATTTCAAGTCGGTGCTTGTCAATACTTAAATACCCTTCATCACTCAAAGGAAAAGCCGCTATAATCTCATCTGCAGTTGGTATTTTTTTTACTATTCTGTAACCCATAATCTTTATCCAATCTATTAACTGATCTACATCATCAACGTATTAAATGCAGCTTCAATAACCTGTTCATCGACAGAAAAGGCTACTTTATTATTAATATTCTTTACTTTACCAATTCCACTCAATAATACTAAGACAATTTGCTGATTCTTATTTTTCTTATCGCCACGCATTGCGGAAATTAATTCGCTGACTTGATATCCAGCTAATAATTTTGGTGTAATCTCTAATTCAGCTAAAAAAGCAGCAAGCTTTTTATAATCTGCACTAGTTAGTAAGCCAGATATTTCAGCAATTTTTGCCTCAACCAGCATTCCAACACCAACCGCATAACCATGTAACACCTTATAATTACTCAATTTTTCAATTGCATGAGCTACAGTATGTCCAAAATTCAGGATCATCCGCAAGTTTTGCTCTTGCTCGTCTACTTCAACTACATGAGCTTTTAATGCTACCGCCTCACTGATCATCTGTACCAGCGGAGTATGTTCCAGATTTAAAATTGCCGTTAAATTAGCACAGCAAAAATTAAACTGTTCGGCATTAAGTGTCAGAAATATCTTGATGGCTTCAAAAAAACCATTAATCACCTGCTCACGTGGCAAGGTTTTTAATAACTCTGTATCCATTATAACTGCACGTGGCTGCCAAAAAGCGCCAATGATATTTTTACCATAGCTGGTATTTACCGCAGTTTTACCACCAACGCTACTATCTATCATAGCAAGTAATGAGGTAGGGATTTGAATATAATTCATACCACGCATATAGGTTGCCGCAGTAAAACCTGCCAAATCGCCAACCACTCCACCACCCAAGGCAACACACAAAGTATGACGATCGCAGCCAAAGGCAAACATTTTCTCCTCTAACTCTAGCTTGGTCGATGCTGATTTAGAAGCTTCCCCAGCCTCAAAGTCAAGCAGTTGACATTGATAACCAGCGGCACTTAATTCAGCGCAAAAAGCTTGACCGTAGAGTTTAGCAACATTATCATCACTGATAATGATAACTTTTTGAGTCTGCGCATAGTCTTTAATCCAATTTTGCCAGTTAGTTAGCAATTTGGGCTCAATTACTATCGGATAATAATGTGCAACTTTTGCGGGAAGGTTAACTTGTAGATTTATTTGCTGCGTATTTGCCATGTATAACGTCTTTATAATTTCAGTAAGTGAACTACTGATTATAAATGATTTAGAGCCACTATATCAGACTAAATTTTAGCTAAACACTTCATAACGGATTGAGAAAATTAGGCTATATCTAAAATTAAGTCAAATTTTTAATCTCCATCACTTGAAAACTTAAAGATTGACTCTATTTAAGAACTAGTTGGTGATTAACTTACTTAAAGGAACTACTATGTCAAATAAACAAACTATGTCTTTTCAGACTGAAATTAAACAGTTACTAAATTTAATGATACATTCACTTTATTCTGATAAAGAGATTTTTTTACGTGAATTAGTGTCAAATGCCTCTGATGCGATTGATAAATTGCGTTTTGAACAAATCAACAAACCAGAATTAAATAAAGGTGAAGAATTAGCTGTACGGGTAAGCTTTGATAAAGATGCTAAAACAATTACCGTAAGCGATAATGGAATCGGTATGACTGAAGCAGAAGTTATCGAAAATATCGGTACAATTGCCAAATCTGGCACCAAATCATTTTTGGAGAACTTATCTGGTGATGCCAAAAAAGATGCTAATTTAATTGGGCAATTTGGAGTTGGTTTTTACTCAGCATTTATCGTTGCTGATAAAGTTGAACTGGTTACCCTAAAAGCTAGTGAAACAACGTCTCACGCCGTGAAATGGATATCTGATGGCGCTGGAGAGTTCACTATTGAAACCGTTGACAAACTAGATGGTAGCGGCACTAGTATCACGCTACACCTTAAAGAAGGTAATGACGATTTGCTATCTGATTGGGGATTACGTACAATAATCCGCAAATACTCTGATCATATCAATTACCCGATTAAAATGCAAAAAATGCCAGAGCATGGTGAAGATGGCAAAGAAATAATTTCTACTGAATTAGAGACAGTTAATAAAGCTAATGCATTATGGACGCGCAGCAAAAACGATATTAGCGAAGAAGAATATAAAGAGTTCTACAAGCATATTTCCCATGATTACCATGAGCCAATGAAATGGATTCATGCACGAGTTGAAGGCGCACAGGAATACACTCAATTATTATACATTCCAAGTAAAGCTCCGTTTGATTTATATGACGCTAACCGTCGCTATGGAATCAAGCTATATGTAAAACGTGTTTTCATTATGGATGATGCCGAAAAATTATTACCTAACTACTTACGTTTTGTACGTGGTGTAATTGATTCACAAGATCTACCATTGAATGTTTCGCGTGAAATTTTACAATCATCACGTGATATTGATGCTATTCGTTCTGGTTCAACCAAGAAAATTTTAAGCGTATTGGAAGATATTGCTAAAAATGAACCTGAAAAATATGCAGAATTGTGGAATGAATTTGGCCCAGTAATTAAAGAAGGTGTTATTGAGGATCATGCTAATAAAGAGCGTGTTGCCAAGCTATGCCGTTTTGCGTCCACACATAATAACGATAATGCAAAAACTGTTAGCCTAGATGACTACGTAAGCAGAATGAAAGATGGTCAGGATAAAATTTACTATATTACTGCTGAAAGCTATAATGCAGCCAAAAATAGTCCACATTTGGAAGTTTTCAAACAAAAAGGTATCGAAGTTTTATTATTAACCGACCGAGTTGATGAATGGGTTGCAGGTCATTTATTTGAGTTTGACGGAAAATCATTGGTATCAGTAGCTAAAGGTAAACTTGATCTAGGTAAATTGGATGATGAAAAACCATCAGAAGAGGTACAAAAACAGCAAGATGAACAAGCTAAACCAATTTTAGAAAAAATCAAAACTGCATTAGGTGGTAAGGTTAAAGAAGTAGTTGTTACAACTCGCCTAGTAGACTCACCTGCTTGTTTGGTTGTTGAAGATAATGCTATGAGTATGCAAATGGAGCGCTTATTACGTCAAGCTGGTCAGGAAGTTCCATCTATGCAACCAACTTTAGAAATTAATCTAAACCACAAGTTGATTAACAAACTAGAATCAAGCATTGATCAAGTACAAATCGATAATTTAAGTTTAGTAATTTTTGAGCAGGCTCAGCTAGCTGAAGGAATTCAGTTAGATGATCCGGTTGGTTTTGTTAAACGGATGAATTCATTTATTGCCTAACTGAATAAGACTTCATCAATAAAAAACCACCCAGTAGTCATTGTACTAATCTGGGTGGTTTTTTTACATATCACTCTAGTTATATAAAAAGTTAATTATTTTGCATAGCTATCATTTAATTCGGTAATTTCAACGCTAATCCCCAACTCCAATTGTGTAGCACTTTTGTTAAATTCGCTATAAAGCAATGATTGTAAATTAGCGGAAGTTTCATGAAGTAATTCTGCACTACGCCCTTTTAATAATTTTACTGTCAGATGAACAAAAGCATTACGCTCTTGATTATCACCTAAAATAAACACATCATGTAAAATAAGCCTGCTTTTACAGCTAGTTAGCTGCGTTGGTAGTTTTTCAACTAATAAATTTTGACACTTTTGTAAGGTCTGCTTAATTTTATCATTTGTCTCGACAATATTAGATGATGCTTCTAAAATAAGGTGTGGCATGGTAGATCTTTCTTAGTAATAATTCGCCTAGAAGCAATATTATACTGCAATCGCTATAAGATGATTTATATAAATTAAGGGGGGATATAATTGATTGAATTGAATTGTTATACTATAGTGTAAAAGACAAGCTGTATTATAGCTTTTCTTTAATGTGTATAGACATGTAAAAAGCCCAGAGATAATCTGGGCTTTGTATTGGGAGCCTGGCAATGTCCTACTTTCGCATGGGCGAACCACACTATCATCGGCGATGACTCGTTTCACTGTCCTGTTCGAGAT
>JACCDZ011962738.1_pt1 | contig 22138 bp, 22 predicted proteins | sample 7449551 | NCBI WGS metagenome assembly JACCDZ01 (sample SAMN15323452, study PRJNA562643) | freshwater metagenome | isolation source: river surface water | place: USA:Blue River Watershed | collected 2017-08-18 | reverse complement strand
TTTCGAGAATCTTATCATAGCGTTCTGCTAAACGATAGGTATCCATTTCATCCGCTAAGGCGGATAAGACTTTACTAGAGTTCATTCGGACTTTTATCTCGCTCTTTATTTCAGAGAATGAACTCATTTTTAATAGTTGACCAAATTCATATTGTGATGCAGCACTTCTTTGTCTTTCAATTATATTTATTTTCTTTAAAGACTCCACAAGTTTAGATTGAATTATCTTAGTTGAATTAATTGCTTCCGTTAATTCTTTAGGTTTTTTATCGATATTAAATAATTGTTTTGCTATTTTATCAATTAATGATTTTGGTTCATATTTTTTCTTGTCAACATTCAACCGCAATTCTTCCTCATCATAGTTTCTTAATGATGATTTAATTTTTAAAGAAATATCCTCCATTAACTTCATTTGTAATTTTTCTACCATAACAAAGGAAGTTAATTGGTGAGCGATAGCGTCATTGACAAATTCAATATTTTTTTGAATATTATTGTCAATGGAATAACCATCTTTATTAACATCATGAAGTGGTTTATAAATCTTTGCAAAAGACTGTAGATTATAAACAGTTGTTAATTTCTTTAACTCTTCAAGATATACTTTCTTTAAAGCATTTATTTCTTGAAGAAGATCATCTTCAAGTTTTAATAAGACACTGTTTTTTCCAATCATACAAAAATTTCCTTATTCAAATTTTTTTCTAGAATAAAAAGTTTATAGACTGTATTTTTATCTAAATTATTTTATATAACTATATCAAAAAAATATTAAGTTGTCAAATTATACTCAAAAGGTATTTTATTAGTTAACAAACTACTTAATGTGTTATATTAAAAATAAAAGGAGTAAATCTTTGAAATCAATTTTATTAACTTATATCGCTACCTTAATAAGCTCCTGCAATTTTGGTTATTCCTCTGGAAATAATGGAGAATCAGCAATAATAATTATTACCTCTCAACCATTGCAACAAAGTGAATCAACAAAAAAATAAGTGGAGTTGATAACTCCACTTATTTAGATTTTTTATCTCATTCAATTTATTTTGAATTACATTCAGCCACAGCAACTTTACCAGTTGAGTCAACTTTACAATCAACCATTTTTTTAGAATGATCGTCATAAAACACTACATCAGTTTTTTTATCCTTGAATTTCTTACATCGTTTCAAATCTTTTGAATTCATTCCGTCAGTTACAGAAACAGTCCCGCATTTCATTTGACTAGAATCAAACGTAGTAACAGTGGTTGTTGCAAAAGCACAAGACATAGCACCCATAGAAGTTAAAGCACATAATAATTTTTTCATAGAGATCCTTTAAAAATAGTAATAAAAAAATAAACTTATAAACCAGAACATATTATAACATACAAATATTAATAAGTCAAGCAAATTTAAAATATAAACAAACAAAATAAGCGAAATATTAAATTAACAATTGCGAAGCCAAAGAATACCTATTAACAATTATCTTGATTTTATTAATGAAATCAATGTGCTAAGCACCAAATAACAATTCAAAATGTTTTCTATTGACAATTAATTACTTTTACTAATAACAAATCAAAAAATAAGAAGATAAATCTTCTTATTAATATTACTTATAAAATCAATATAATATAAGGTTATAATTGACTTTTAATTACAATTTATGATATAATAATATATTGTAAATAATTTTAAAAGGATTTAGAAATGGTTAAAAAATTTGGTATTTTATTTGGAATATTATTCATTTTAATTATGGGATTTTATTTCTTTTTCAATGGAATAACTACATCAAAAGGAATAACTTCAATTTCTCCCATTAATGTTGCTGAGAATGGTTTTTTCTGCAAAACTAAAAGTGTAACGGCGGCAAGAAGTTCCGATTCAGGATCATTTATTGTTTCTTCAGGTGGACTAAAATACAATGTATTGAATAAAGATATTTATCGTTATTTGGAACAAAATATCGGAAAAACTGTCGTTGTAAACTATGAGAAAAGATCTTTCTTCTTTAATCCTTGTTTAAATAGTCAATATATTATTACTGAATACAAAACCAAATAAAAAAAGAGCTAATTTAGCTCTTTTTATTTTTTAATTGTTTATAATTAAAGATTACATGCACTAATGTTATTAACAGGAAAATTAATAGAAAATAAAATATAGATCTCAGCACATTATTTGTCATGAAATACAATCCAATAAAAGCAACTCCCCATAAAAACTCAAATAACGGGTATTTAAAAGCAATTTTTGATTTACAGTCATAACACTTACCCATTAAGAAAAACCAACCAAATACAGGGATGTTAAAGTAAAATTTAATTTTAGAACTGCACTTTGGACACTTACTTGACTCATTAAACGTTGTAATTTTAGAACCATTTAAGATTAATGGTATTCGATAAACTAATACATTAAAAAAACTACCAAAACAAATGCCGTACGCAAACATTGAACAATAAATAATAATGTCCATAATATCTCCCTTTATATTAGTAATACCTACAAATTTTATTCCACAATAATTCATTAAAAGATGTTTTCATTGTTTTGGCATTAAATAAATTAAATTCACTTGGAGAAAAGTCTTTCCAAAATGGGTTTTTATTGAGAAAATCAGTTAAAATTTCATTAGTCAATATAAAGTTATTAAAGTCATCTATTTCTGTCTCATCTCGAATTATTTCTGCTTCTAAAATTAACGCTGGAACTTTTTTTGATTTTAGAGTATTAACAATTTTATAATGATTGTGTTTATGAACATAAGAATGTTTTATAAAAAAATTAAAGATTAGTTGACCAATAAAATCATCTTGACACATATTAACAATAAGCTCAGACTGATTAATCTTATTATAATAATTTTCGCTTTTTACACAGCTTGAGGTTAAATATTCCCAGCTAGATAAATCAAATTCATTATAATTATCTTTAATTATTTCTAATAAATGACGATAATAAAAATTATTTAAAATTAAATCATATTTATGTTTTTTATGCCTGATTTGAAAAGGGTTATCTTCATCGAAAATTAAATAATTAAAATCATAGTTACTGTTTTCTTTATGTCTTAACATATCATTTCTTGTTTCAAATACTAATAAATTCATCTTTTTTCACTTTCTAATAAATAAATTCTTTTTTTATATACTTAATTTTAAAAAAATGTGATGTATAATATCTCATATACATCTTACAATCAACATCTAAAAGATCTTCTTCATAAACACCTGTAATATCTGAAATTTTCTCAATATCATTTGCATTAATTAATGGAGTAAAAAAAGATAGTGAATTAAATGAGTTAATAAATTTCACTGAATTGTAATTTATTATTCCATCTAGATCGGTAAATGTTTGGCAAGTAATTAATAATTTTTTTATTAGCAATAAACTTGCTTCACTCACATTTTCTAATTTATTAATATCATTAATAATTAACAAAGACCTTCGATCATTAATATATTTTAAATTAACTAATTCAAAATCAACTGGGGTACTTGAATTAATAACATAAACTCTTTTAAATTTAGATTTCGTTATTTGTAATTCTTCAACAGATGTAAAAACAACTTCTATTTTAGCATTTTTTAATATAGTTAATTGTTTATCTGAAAAATCCTTACCGATATAAAAAATATTTCTCGCACGTGTTCTAATAATTTCAGGTAAACAAAAACATGATGTTTTTCCAGTATTTAATTGACCTAAAACCAAATTTCTTTTTTTCAAAATAAATCCTTATAATATTAAATTATAAGGATTATATCTTAAATGGCTGCAAAAGTAAAGTTTTTATTTAACTTGCATATTTTTTAGATTGGTTATAATTAAAGGAACAGCTTGTATCTAATAAACATTTTGCCACATATTCTTTTTGTTTTTCATCTAAACCTTTGCTTAAACTTTTGTAATAATTTAAAACAACAGGACTAGCCTTAAAATATTCACTTTGCCAATATTCATCAATAAAATAACTATTTAACCCTAAAAAATTCCAATATTCTTTTGTATATTTTTCTTTGTTTAAATTCATATAATATTCATAACCATTAATCATTATCTTATCTTTTTCATCTTCATGAATATATTTCAATCTACATTCATCATTATATAAACAAATGATCTTTTGCTTATTATAAAACTGAATGAAATTAGGCTGACTACTAATAATTTGCCTATTATATAATCGAAGTGTTAGTAAATTTGATATAATTAAAAACACTGTTATAACTATAATGACCCATTTAGAAGCTTTTTTGCTCAATTTTTATTCCTTTAACAATAACAATTTAAGTAATTTAATTATAACCTAAATTGCATTAAATAAAATTAAAAAACCATGAAATAACATCAACAGTAAAACCATTGCCAATTGACTTGTAGCGAGAAGTATCACATACTGAATTTGTATATCCAAGCTTTAACCCCTGCGCAAGCTCACATTCTTCTGGCGTGATATATCTATAAGCATAATCTTCATATAAAATTTTTTGCCAATCCGTTAAAATATTTAACTTTGTAAAATCATTTTCTTTTACACATTGATTATAAACTTCTTGAAGTTTATCTTTTTGAATTTTATTTGATATACCATTATCTAATATAGCAAAAAATCTTTGTCCTGAATACTTTTTACAATGACTTGCTGTTATGGCATTAATTATATCATCGTCATTATAAATTTTCAATTTTTTGATTTTTCCAGAGGATAAAAATTTTCTATAAGAATGATTTATTAACCAATTTAAAGCTTTATCACTATAATAATATTTTGATACGCTTGTTGCTTGTTTAATATCTTTAAATGTTATGTTATGATTAGGTAATTTATTTAAATCATAATTAATATTGGTCCAATACATTCTTGGTCTATTTTGACAACCGAATAGGCGACTATTAATTTTTACAGGGCTAACGCCTAAATTTTTAGTAAAAATATCTTCCCATTTTTTTTCCATAACAACATTTTCTAAGAAAAATAATTTCGGCTTAATTTCTCTTAGTAATCTTATATATTCCCAAAATAAATATGATTGCCCTTCAAATTCAAAGTCATTATTCTTAAATTCTAAATATTGTTCTAATGTCAAAATTTCTTGATTACATGTTGTTGAAAGACCAGACTGTTTGCCAGCGAAAGAGAGGTTAGTACATGGTGAACCACCAACCAATAAATCAAATTTAATAACATCTTTTTGATCGTCATAATAAATAGCACCATTCTTATAGCTAACATCCATTACATTTCCGATATGATATTGAGAATGATTTTGTTTAGAAATCTCAATAGAATTTTTTTCTATTTCAGACGAATAATAATTATTTATTAATTTTCCTGATTGTTTTAATGCTTCATGAGCCATGCTTATGCCATCAAATAATGATAAAACATTTAAACCATTATTTTGAATGGTCATAATATACAATCCTCCTTAAATTATTTGGTGCAGATAATAGGACTTGAACCTATAACCGTTGCTTTCGAAGAGCACTGCTCTATCCAGTTGAGCCATATCTGCATCTAAACCATATTACCATTCAAGAATATTATTGTCAAATTTTTATTCCAATTATTTTTTGAAAATTACTTTAATAATATTTCCATCACTTTTTAGTGCAGTAAAATTAGAATAATTATCCTTTGTTTGCAACGGCTGAATAGTTGAAACAGCTCTTGGCAGATTATTTAATAAATATTCCATAATATCAAAGTCCTTTAAATCTGGCGGATATATTTTAATAGGAGTAAACATTCCTGCCAAAATATATTCCCAGTGTGGTTTTTCATCTGGAAAATATATTAAATCTGGATCTTTAAGAATAACCTTTAATAAATCAAACAACTCAACGCTATTTATTTGGTTTAAATTTACCCTGTATTTAAAATATTTATTTATGGATAAACCAATAAATGCGTTACCACCACGACAATCATAAATACTAATTTCATTTTGCAATTGTTTAGTTTGAGAGGAAAACATTATTTTGGGATACGACTGATTATTTTCTGCATATTTTTCAAAGTCATGGATTATTAACATTTTATGTTTTTCTGAATAGTATTCTTTAGAGAATCTCTCAATGCCATCAGGGCACATGGTCATAAATCTATTCAAATTTACTCCAAGTCCAAACATATGATTATTAAAATCATTTAGAGTCAAGAAATTATTAATAGTGTCATTGTTTAGTGGTTTGGTGTTACTCATATTGTTCTCCTTAAATTATTCTAAATCTTTTAAAATCATGATTGATGCAATTAACTTGTCCGCATTATATTTTGATTTTTTAAAATATAATTCTTCGTTAAAACCTGTATAGTTATCTCGATATTTAGCCAAAGTAAACGGATTAAATCTATCAATATTAAAAAATGATAAACGTTTTTTCAAATAAACGTCAAAATCAAAATCTTTATCGTCCTCATGTACAAAAAAATGAAAGGATGTTCCATCTGAATAAACAGAATATTCTTTCCCATTATCATCTTCAATAATTAACGTTAAGCAATATTTACCATCATGATAATTTTCTGATTTTGAAATAACTTCATAAATTTCTCCAACTGAAAAACGATTATCAAATAAATATTTTTGTCTTGAATCACAATTTTCTGGATGAACAAATCTCACTCTTGTGGTGTCTTTATTTATTTTTGACATCTCAATCTTTCTATTAATAAATTTAAAAAATAATTATAACACCCTAATAAAAATAAATCAATTAAAATTTGACAATAATATATAAAATGAATAAAATACATTAATAATAGTTAAAAAGGAAAAGAAATGAATAAAAATTTTAAATTGATTACCGTAGGATTAATCGGTTTATCTTTATGTTCTTGTGCTGCGGCTGTAATAGGTGGAACGGCAGTTGGAACTGGAGTTGCCGTCGGAACAGATGATAGAGGTACTAAAACAGTCTATAATGATCAAAGTTTAGGTAATAGAGCAAGAGATATTGCCACGGCTATTAATTCAAAAGGAAGCTATACTATTTCATCTTATAATGGTAAAATATTGTTAGCAGGACAAACACCAACACAAGAAGATAAAGATAAAATTTATTCTTCTGTCCAAAACATGTCTGGAATTGCTGGTGTTTATAATTACTTAGAAGTAGGTAAAAATCAATCAATGGGACAAATCACTGAAGATACTTATTTAACTTCAACAGCAAAGTCAAGATTAATAGCTCAAAAAGATGTTAATACTAATAACATTAAGGTTGTAACGTGTAATGGTGTAGTTTACCTAATGGGAGATAAGGCAGGGAATAGTGCTCAGATTGCTGGTGCTGTTAATGGAATAAAAGAAATTAACGGAGTAAAAAAAGTTGTTAACTTAATCAATTAAAAAAGAGACTGAATTAACAGTCCCTTTTTTATTCAAATTGAGATAAAACATTTTTAACTAATTCATCATTAGTTAAACCATCTGATTCTCTCGTGATTTCACCAGACACAACATCATACTCAAGAATTACAGCTTCAATAATTTTTTTATTTTTATAATGTAAAACAATTACATGATCAGAATTAATAATTTTGGTTGAAGGGAAATCTAATGATAGAAATATTTCATCGCTACCATCATTAACATAATCAAAATAAACTTTTTTTATATCCGATAGCCTATTTAAATCCAGAGCACACAAAGTATTTTGTTTATTCTTAATTGTAGCTAACTGAAAAGGGTAATGACCAAATTCATTTCTACTTTCTTGAAAATCAATTTTAACAACAGTTTCTTTAAATAGTTTAAAATTCATAAATATCCTTACTTAAAATTTCGTTTTTGATTGTTAATTTTTTTAATTAATTCAGAATGCTCAATTGGAGTATATCCGATTCTCTCCATACTAACATTAAAATAATTTGGGTCTTTAATGACATTATTATGCAAATGACCATGAACATTTGTTAAATATCTCGATGAAATACAATTTGGATGTAAAGGGATATGACTTAAAATGAATTGATCAACAAAAGTAACAGACCCTAAAATATCTTCAAAGTATTTCAAATAATGATTAATATGGAAAATATCATGATTACCTCGAACTAATTTTTTTCGACCATTCATTCTTGATAATAGTGATAATGATTCTAATTCAATAGCTACATCGCCCAAGAAATAAACCTCATCACTTTTTTTTACAACAGAATTATGATTATAAATCATTTCGTCATTCATTTCATCAACATTATTAAAAACCCTTGCTGGAGTTAAATCATAATTTTTAAAAGTTAACATTTTAGCATGACCAAAATGATGATCAGAACAGTAAAAAGTAGCCATAATAAATTCTTCCTAAATATAATTTATTCTGTATTATACTATAATTAACCGCTATATGTCAAGTTATATATTATGCTTCGATACTAATTTCAGACCATTTTCCATTTGATACTTCTTCAATTTTTAAATTAATTGGTCTCATTTGTTTTTCAACTTCTCTATCAATAGAAGCCATTTCACCAGACCTTCTCATAATTTCCAGTCTAAACCATGTTTGAAATTTTGGAGATTTAGTTAATTTATCAAAAGCATCAACTTTATTGTCTTGCTGAGACCTACCATCCTGAGAATAAGCATGTGCGCCAGATTCTTTATGATGACAATGAACCGCAGATAGAGTTTTATTTCTTTTTTGACCACCTTTTCCTTGTCCATGAGAAAAACTCCATTCAAAATTTTTCTCTGTCAAAGAAAATAATAATTCTCTTTTTTTAGTTTCCATTATAATACTTCCTTTATAAATTTTTACATAACATTAAATAATTAGTATTTTTCTCTATAATTTCAATGCCCTCTTGTAATAATATTTTTTGATGTTTATGGATCATAGATAAAATAAAATTAAAATTTGGTTTATTATCAATATAATTAACAAATCTATTTTGTTTAATAAAGATGGTGTTGTTTCCATAAGTACCAAATAAAGTTTCAATATTATTTATATTTCGAATATAAATATCCTTAAAGTAGGGATAGCTTTTTGCGATTATTAAACCAGATAAATCATAATCAGGATAAACCCAAACTGGAATTTTTAATCTATTCAAAAAAGAATAAACATTTGCTGGATTAAATTGTTTTTCTCCACGATAAATAATTAAAAAATCTTTACTATCATTAAAATTCAAAAATGTTTCATAATTTTCAATTACAATAACCATTTCGTGTTGAATACTATAAATTAACTCAGAATTAATTAGTAGCGCTCCTACAAAAATTTCCATTTCACTGTTATTTATTTTTAATGATTTTGTTGCTCTTAATAATACTTCATTCTTATGGACTCTCTTGTTTATTGAACTTTTTTCATTCCCACTGTTTAATTGGGCTTCACCACGAGTTAAAACATTTAAATTTGATACATTTTCTCTTATAATTAAAATATCCTTATTTGAAAAAGAGATTTTGTTATCGTATATTTTTCCAATTCCAAATTTATTAATACTTTTAAATGTTTCATTAATACGAAGATCTTTAAAAATATTTGCTTCTATTAATTTTTCACAAATTTTTAACTGAGTTTTATTTAATTGAAGATTTATTTTCAAAATATTTCCTTAGAAAAAGATATATCAATATATTCTTTTTTCAAATCTTGAGTTACATCTATTTTAAAATAAATATCTTTATATTTTCCAAATAGATCGTGAACTTGCGAGAAACATATTAAGTCAGATAATAATGTATTTTGTTCTAGATTTGATAAATTTGCATTACTTAATTTAACAAGTTTTTGTTGTGAGAGAATGCTGTTTATTTTCTCCATTGAGTTAATAAAAATACTTAAATAATCTATTTCATTGACTATTTCATCGTTTTCATTACAGCGTAGCTCTTTTGGCAATTCTGATTTTTTGCTAGTTTTTAGAATAAATTCATTTTTAATTTGATTAAACATATCTTCTTTAAATTCTTGTTCTTCTTCTGTTATATAATTAAAAAATAAACCTCGATCACCATCTTCACTAGCCTTAAAATCATTAACAAAACCCAATTTTTGTGTTGAAACATTATATTTTTCAATAGGGTTTTTATTTTTATTTAAAAAATTACTAACAATAATAAAATTTTTTTTATTTTTATCTTCATTTTTTAATTTTCCTAATTTGTTCAAAATCTCATTAGATTTTGATTCAAGCATTAATTTGTCTATTTCATTACATATAATCTGTGATATTTCTTCTATATTAGATATGTCCTCAGTATAAATAAAATTGTTTTCAAAATAAGTGTAGTTTTTTAATTGTTTTATTAATGTATTTAATTCCTTATACTTATTTATATAATTGTCAAAAAGAGATTTTCGATTTGAAATAGATTTATTTCGATTAAAATTAACTTCTACTTTCATATCCAAAAGATTGATATCTTTATGAATATCATTTACGATATTAATTAAAAACATTTCATATTCTGCTGGAAAATTCGGAGATATTTTATTTTCCAATATAAATAATTTTATATCTTCTTGAAGCTTACTTTGGCTAATTTCAAATTTAAAATTAGCATTTGGAAGCATGTCTCTTAATATATTTTTCAAATTATTTGAAAGGATATAATAATTTTTACTTTCAATAACATAACCACTATTAATAAGTGGATGATTTTTAGTTAATATTACATCTTCATTAAAATAAATGTCAACTATTTCTTTGGAATATTTTGTTACTTCCATTAACTTATTTAATAAATATTCCTTATTTTTATTAAAACTACTCATTTAACAAGTCCTTATCATCAATTACATTAAGTGTATCCTGAATATAAATAATCGCAAGTGAAATTTTATCATTAAAATAATACTTATCATTAATTTTATTTAATATATTTGATTTTAATAATTGTTTTCTATAATTTTCTAGATGAGTTTGATAGTTATTAAAACTTAGTTTTGTAATTTTTCTTAGTTTCTCTTCTATTTCTGTTGTATTTCCATCCATTAGTTCACGGATATTAAACTCCATTCCAGCATATGGATATTGATTCTTATAGATTAACATTAATTTATGTATTTCAAAATACATATCCCTACAAGTTTCAAAAAAGTCATCTTTAAAATTTGCTGTCGTATCAATTATAAAGAAAAAATCTCTTATATCATCTTCTGTTTTTTCGTTAATTATTTTTAAATTGAATTTGTTAAGATCGATATTAAGTTCGGACATATTATGGCGTACATAATCATATAATTCCGCATTGGAATAATACCCAATAACATCTCTATCTAATGCTATTTCAAGAAGTTTTCTGTGAATTGTTTTCTTCATTTAATACATACCTCCTTTTATTGTTAACGAAATTGTACCTTTTTTTATAAAATACAGAGAATTAAATATAGACAAATAGATCGGATTAGCATGAGGAGCAACACCAAAGAAAAATAAGTCATTCTCATTAAATTCATCAAAGATCTCTTTTAAATTATTTGCATCAATTGTTAGGGATTCATCAAATGGAATATGTAAAATAATATTATCATTTTCACCAAGAGAGAGTGTGCTTTTGATAAAACTTAAAAAAAGCTTATATAGAATTAACTGATATTGACCATTTGAAGTTCCAAGCCGACCATCACTTTCAAGATTTTTTGAACTAAGCTCTTTTTTATTTCCATTAACAAAAACGCTACCATTAAGCAAAATATTATTTACTAGTTGCTCATTCTTTAATGAATTCATTAAAGAAAACGTTGAATCTTTTAAGTTTTTTATAATTTTAATAAATTCCTTGCTATCTTTAACAAATTCTCTTATATTATTTTCTCTATCTTTAAAATACTCAATAAAATCAGCTCTTTTTTCTTTAAATTCAGAATAAAAATCTTTTGAAGAAATATTAAATTCTAAATTTTTAATTCCTCCATAAGAATATTCCTTAACACTTTTGGTTTTTGTTATTTCTCCATTAAACTCCTTGATAAATGATATAAATTTTTCACAGTAATTATTATTCACATCAACTAAATTTGTTAATTCAATAAAATAATCATTTATCAGTTGTTCGATATGATTAATTTTAATATCTTCAACCCAAGGAGAAAGTTCTGCAAAAAACAATAATTTATACCTTTCTTTTCCAAAATTTATATAGTCCAAAAAATTAGTTAAATTATCAATGTTTAATAATTTAATTTGATACTTATTAATATTAACATTGTGAAAAATTAAATCCATTTCATCTTTTGTCATCGGATTGTTAAACAAGCTTTCTAATTTCTCTGACAAATAATTTAAATCAAGAACAATTTTTTTAAATTCGTCCAAATTAAATTCAACAGCAACAATTTCATTGTCAATAGATAAAAACTCCTCCATATTATTACAGAATTTCATATTTTTAAAAATCTCTTCTGATTGTTTTAAATTTTTATCGTAATCAGAATTACTAATAAATAGGTTTTGTATGTCTTTTAACAATGTTGCAAGTAACTCCGTTGTATTTTTAAAATTTTCTGATAATTTTATTTTATTATCATTATAAATAATAGATTTTTGTACATGTTCATCATTTAACAATAATAAAGTTTCATCTAAATCTAAAATTAATTGTTGATTCAATAAATATTCTTCATATTGTTTTTTAATCAATTTGTCTTGGCAAATAGATAATTTTTTTTCAACTTGTTTAATTTTTTCGTTTAAAACCAATGAATTATTATCTAAAAGAGTATCTTCTCTTTCTTTTAAATTTTTTAGTAGTTTATTTTGTAATTCTGAGATAATATTTTTCAATCTATTTTCTAAGTCTACTTTACTTTCTGAAAAATCAGATTCTTTTTTTTCTTTTGTATTCGAAAATTTTGTCTTTTCTTGCAAAATTTTTTCATTGGTTTTTTGGATTAAATTATTAATTGATGAAATTTTTTGCTCTATATCATTAAGAGATTTATTCTGTAAATTAATTAATTCATCCATTTTTTCGATAGAAGATTTTAAATCTAAAATACTTTTATTTAGATTTTCTACTTCTATTAGATTAATATTAAGTGTACTTTGTTTTTCAGATATTATAATATCTAATGTTTTTTTAGGTGAATTAATATCAATATTAGATAAATCAATGTCATAAATATTTTGGTTAACAAGTCCTGATAAAAAGCGAATGTTTTTTGCTTCCTGATTTAAAAAAGTGTCCGATAAAATACTTATGGCTTCTGATTTATAATTAGAATTATTTAATATAAAATTATAAATATTATCTTCATTTTTTAATTTCTTTAGATTTTCAATTTCATTCTCAAGGTTTTTATTTAATTTAATTAAATTTAATAAATTTAGCTCGATTGTATGTTTTTGTTTTAATATATAATCTCTAGGATTACTTAAATCCTCTATTTTTATATTATTGATTTTTGCAAGATTTAAAATTTCATTTTGTTTTTCTTGCAAAATTTTAATTTTAAAATTTCTGTGTTCAATCAAATCTTTATTTAATTGAATAACTTCTTTTTCTAATGATGCAATTGTTTTAGCAAGTTCGGTTTGTTGAAAAACAATAAATGAAGATGCTTCTTTTTTTAATTCATCTATCTGATTAGATATCAAGTTTTTTTCATTTAATTCTTCTAATACCAAATTTTCTTCAAGATCTTTCCGATAATCCTTTAAAAGAATAGCTTTATCAAAATTAGTTGAATTTAATTGTGCTTTTAAAGAGTTTAATTCATTTGAAATATTGACAATATTATCTTTATTATCTAAAAAAACACAAAAACAATCATCTTTTTTTAAATTATTTAAAAAATCATGACATCTTTTTAATTTACTTTGCTTTTCAAAAAGTTCCTTTTTGAAAAATGCGCTCTCAGAATTAAAAACGGTATCATTTTTTAATATTTCTTTTTCAATTTGATTTAAAACTTTTTCATTTTTGAGCTTTTCAAGATTTAAACTATTTAACTCCTCTTTATAAATAGAGGTCTTATATTTAAGAAAATTAACATATTTAAAGAAAGATATTTCTTGCTCGAGATAAAGTCGTGTTTGAGATGTTAATCTAGTTATAGAATCTTTATTATTTGTATAAATTTCATAAAAATCGATATTGTTTTTTAATTGATTATCATCACAATTATCAATTGATACAGAGCCTATAGTTTTTTGGTCAATATTTTCCAAAAAAGAATTAACTATTAATTCTTTTAATGTCTTAAATGAAATTTTCTTTTCAAGTAGCTCTTGCATTACTTTTCCCATTTTGCCTATTTGGCGATTACTAAATTTAAAATGCCTAATTAAGGACTTGTATTTTTTATCACTATTTTCATGAATAATCATTTTGTATTTTGAATAATCAATATCATTAACAACTTCATTTTTATTCAATCCAAGATCTTGTAAATGTTTTTGATTTAATAGAATTATTTCGTTTTTTTCGATAATGGATAATTTATCTTTAAAATTTAATTTATCGCAAAATCCTATAACAATATGTTTTAATAAGATTTCATATTCCATTTTAAAGAAAAAAAATTGATATTCTAATTGATTTTGAGTAATAAGTAAGCTACATTTTAAACCTTGATAATTAATATATTCAATAATAATATAACTCGACTCATTTCCTGAAAAATAACTATTACTATCTTTTTTGATCTGGCGAGTTCCAAGGAATAAAGGAATTAAATTTAAAAATGTGGTTTTTCCAGAACCATTTGTACCTGATAAAAATATATTTTTATTAATTTCAACTAATGAATTCCCATAAAGATATGAATTTAACGTAATTATATTGGTTATTTTTGAGCACTCTCGAATATCTGATAACATATCCATATTTATAATATCTCCTATTTTCTATTTTATTAAATTTAATGCAATATATTAACATATTATACTAAATTATGTCAATGATAATTTGTTAAATAAAAGCCATTAAAATTAAAAGCCGTTAAAATATTAGATTATGAAACAGAAAATCAAATAGTTGGATTTTTTATTGAAAAAGTATTGCAAAATAATTATAAAAGTGGTATAATTAAAATTACCCATGCTATTCATGTGCATGGCTTATAAATTATAAATAACGTGGCGACTCAAAGTAGTAGATTGAACAAAATTTTTTTAGGAGAAAAAAATTAAAATCAAGCAAGAATATGGAATACATAATGAAAATCTAATTCATATTTCAGATTCCGAATTAAAAAAACAATATTTATGTCCATGTTGTAATTCAGATTTAATTATGAAAAAAGGAAAAATTAAAACCCATCACTTTGCACATAAAAATTTGGATGATTGTGGTGGAGGATTAGAAACAGCCTTGCATATGAAGTCTAAAGAAATTTTAATGAAATCGAATGTAATACTATTGCCAAGTAATTTTGAGCAAAATAAACTATTCAACTACAACATGAAAATGTCAGATTTTGGCACAGAACTTTATTATGAATCTGTTGTTTTGGAAAAAAGAGTTGATGATATCATTCCAGATGTTATCTTATATAGTAATGGATTTCCACTTTTAATAGAAATAAAAGTAACACATGGAATTGATAAAGTAAAATTAGATAAGGTAGCTACGATTAATATACCACTTATTGAAATAACTCTTGATTATGAATATTGTAATCAAGAAAGTCTAAATGATATTTTACAAAACATCATGTTTAAATCAGTAAAAGAAAAATCAATTATAAGAAGTGCGCAAGATTGCTTAGAAAAAATTCATTTAATTAATAAAATGGATTTTTTTTCTGATGAATTAAACTTTAATGAGCCTATTTTATTGCCGACAAGAAAGTATTTAACATTTAATCAATATACATTTATGGAAGATGGAATTCCTCCCAAATTTGCTTTTCTCATAGCAGATAACACTGAAGTTCTTGTTGATGAATTTAAAATTACTGATAAAAATTATAATAAAGGACATGTTACTGTTGATATTAAAATAGGTAAAAAAAATGTTTTATGTGTTTTTAATTTTAAAGAAAAAGATATGAGTTGGGGATCAGATGAGAAATATAATCCTAATGAAAAATATAAGCTATACGATAATGTTTTAATGATAGAAGTTAAAAATTTAGACGCAATCAGAATATTTGAACTGTTAAAATCAAAAGACTTTTTTAATAAATACTTCATTAAAAATAATGTGATGGAGTTTTTAAAAGAAGAAATATATAAGAGTGTAAAAAAAGAATTTAATAATAAAAATTGTATAAAACAATTTGGTTATGGAAATTTATACGGGAAACAAATCAAAGGTTCTAAATGCCCAAAGACCAAAAATAGAGCTATTTTAAAAACATGTGAAGGATGTAGTTCATTGATAAAACAAGAGGAGTTTCCAAGAGATACAATAATTTGTGGTGAAGAGTTTGAAATTAAACAAGTATTTGTTAAAGAGTTATATGATCATGTAAATCTAAAACATTTGCAAGACCATAGTCAAAATTTAATAAGTTTTGAAAATAATTTTGAATTTGACACTGATAATGATTAAAATAAATGAAAGGTGGATTATCCACCTTTCATTTATTTAGTTCTTGATTTGGAATTAATAACATATGCTTCTGATTCCATAGCCCCTGCTTTTGACATTAGCTTAATGAAATCTTTTATTGCTTTTAAAACAATCATAAAATATCCTTTTTTAATATTTATAATAATCAAAAATTACACTTAATAAATATAATTTTTGATGACATAACAATATTATACCGCACTGCAATATAATATGTCAAATAAATTTAATGAATTTAATAATTCTTTTGGTGGGACAGGTGGGAGTCGAACCCACACGCTTTGCGGCACTAGTTTCTAAGACTAGCATGTTTACCCATTACATCACTATCCCATTATGGCGGAGGATACTGGATTCGAACCAGTGGAGCAAATTAATACCCGACAGTTTAGCAAACTGTTGCCTTAAGCCACTCAGCCAATCCTCCATTTTATTATTTATTTTTAACAAAAATCATTATTATCAATGTATTGCAAGCAGAGATAGCAACTCTCCGATCACATTTTTAATGAGCTTTTGACGAATGCTCCTGCCGATTATTCAATAAAGTTAATTTGGCGGAGGAGGTAGGATTTGAACCTACGACCCAACGGTTAACAGCCGTTTGCTCTACCACTGAGCTACACCTCCATAAAATATATTGGGGTAATATATCGGAATCGAACCGATACTCATCTGGATCACAACCAGAGACTTTGCCATTAAGCTAATATTACCTTAATATATTCTATTGGCGGAAGATAATTGAATCGAACAATTAACATTTCTATTAGCAAGGCGTTCAAAACCTCTTTGCACCCAGTGCGCTACCTTCCTTTGTGTGTTTTTTATTTTGACTTGGTGAAACACTTAAATTCCAATAATGAATTGGTGGACCAGTGGGTAATCGAAACCCAAACTCATGATTGCAAATCACACGTTTTTCCAGTTAAACTACAAGCCCATTAGTGGCGGTGCTGACGGGAATTGAACCCGTGACATACTGAGTGACAGTCAGTTATTCTACCACTGAACTACAGCACCGTAATATTCGCAGAAGATATAAACTTTTTTATTATATTATACTAGGTTTTACTGTTTTAAGATAGATCTAGAACTACCCCTAATAGTCTTCACAAATAGAATTATATCTTCTGTAATTTAGGTTTTATCTGATAATCCCTACAAAGAGTTGAATATTTAGCCATCCCTACATTCATATGTTAGTCAGGAAAACGCCTTACACATCGGCGATGATTTTATTTGCTATTAATTTTTCAATCAAAAATAAATAAAACCGTTTCTTTTTTGGTGGACTAGAGTGGGATCGAACCACTGACACAATGATTTTCAATCATCTGCTCTACCACTGAGCTACATGTCCAAATTTGGCGGAGAGGGTGGGATTCGAACCCACGAAACCGATACGATTCTCTTGTTTTCAAGACAAGTGCAATAAGCCGCTCTGCCACCTCTCCATATTCTACGAATAATTAATAATTGGTGGGGGTAGTCGGACTCGAACCGACACGACCTTTCAGGTCCCGAGATTTTAAGTCTCGTGCGTGCTACCAATTTCGCCATACCCCCATTGTTTTTTATTTTTTATAAAAATGATTTAACTGACTGTATTTTGCACCTGCACAACCTCGCCATGAACGCCAATTGTTTGCGGACTCGAACCACGCTTCACCAGCAGGCTACTCTACTTTCACCTAAAAATAATTTCCTGTAAATCATTTTTATAAAAAATAAAAGTCTGGTTAATTTGCAACCAGACTTAATTTTTCAATTAATATATTTTAATCTAGGTTACATTTGTTAAGATATGAAAATAAACTGGCATGATCTTCCCAGTTAAACGAATTCAGAGATAAATTTGTGTTTTCCATTTCTTAGCCTTTTCTTTAATTTTTTATTATACAGTATTATAACATAACATATTTAGTTTGTCAAATATATTTTCAATTATTTATAAAATAGTTAAAAATATAAAACAGAACAGGTTTGATTTTCAATCCAATTTGAAATTATATTTGTTTTGCTGAATCTGTTCTTTATTTATTATATAATTATTATATCATACATATTTTTAGTTTGTCAAGTTTATTTTAAAAATAAACTTAAAATAAATTTATCTCAGCATTTTCTAAGACATCTTGAAAAAAAGAAGAATCATTCCCCCACTCTTTAGGTTGCTCTGATTTTTTGAACATCCACGAGGAATTTCATTATCCTTTTGATAAATATATTTATAGATGACATTATCATGGAATAATACAGTCGTCAAGTTATTTTATTCCTATTTGACATTTTATTTTTTTTGTGTTAATGTAATTATGTATAAAAATAAAAAGGCTTTACTAAAATGAAAAATAATGAAATCATATATCACTTTGAATTAATTGATAATTACGAAAAATTAAAAGAGATTGTATCACAAATTGGTGATTATGAGTTAAAAAACTCTCTTAAATTAATTAGCAGTAAAAATTTAGAAGATCAGGTAAAGGTTTCAGAAGCATTAACAAGGCTATTAAACTTTACCGATAAATACAATGAAATACTAAATGATTTAAATATTTATAACAATACTGAAAAGTGCAATGAACTTTGTAAAGATTCTATGGAACAATTACAAAAAGAAAGTTTGGAATATAAAAACACACTAAGTGATGTTGAGGTTAGATGCCATGATATTAAAGTTAATCAACAACATCAATTAGCAGTTAGAAGTATTAATTGTGATGATAAGATTCAACAAATAATAATTGCGATTGATTTGTGTCGTGATGAGAATAAACCATTTTCACATTTAGAACAAAAATTAAGCAAATTAAAAATAGAGGAAAAAGAAATACATAAGGAAATGGATTATTTGGAATACAAAACTGAAGTTTTAAGAGGTGAAACTAAAGAAAAGAAAAACCTTTTTAACTTTTTCTCTAAAGATAAAAAAATAACACTTACTGAAAATGAAAAAAACATTGTTAATAAAAAAGAAATTTTTGAAAAATCGGAATTTAAAGATTTTGAATTAAAATATAACTCACTAATTATACATAATAATAAAAAATTAAAACTAGTAAAAGAACGAATTGACATAGAAACAATGCGGATAAACTCTCTAATAATTAAAAAGTTAATAAATGGTGGCAAAGCTGATTTTGAAACTATATCCTATGGCAAAAGACTCTTTAGATTAATAGTTGACCATTGCAATTCAATTAACAATAAGATTACAAATATTAATTTGGATGAAATTAATATTAAAAATCCTAATATTAATTTAATTAACTATCTAACAGATAAAATTCAAGAGCGAAACAAGTTAAATTATAATAATTTTATTGCAACGTCACTAGATGATGTTATGTTCACTAAGAATACTCATATTGAAAAGCTAAATAACAATGTTAATTACAAAATTCAAAAAGAATTAGAGCATTGCAAATCAATAAACTATGCCAGTGGCATGGTTTTTAGTGGATTAGCTAAGATTTCTAAATTGATTTTTGCTGACTCAGTGGTAAAACCAATTGAATCATTATCTAAAATCCTTAAGGAATCAGCTAAAGTATACAATAAAGAGCTGGCAGAAGTTCCATATCCATCAATTGACAAATCAACTAAAATAATAGATGAAATGTTTGAAAAATTCTCTTTCAATATTACTAATAAAAATGAATTTAACAAATACATAGATAAATTCGATAAAGTTAAACTTATTAATATTCATAAAAAAGATGTTTTAGAAATAAGTTAATAAAACAACACAGAAAATAATTTAAAAGGAGTTAAAGTATGCTGTCATTGGAAAATTATAAAGTAATTAAAACTGACGATATCTTAGATAAAAAAATATCATTATTAAACAGAGATAATTTAAAATTAAGTGAAAAAGACATAAAAGAAATTTATCTTTTAATATGCACGGATTATGATGAATATAAAAAATCTTTTAATGAAGTTTTGAATAAAGAAAAATCAATTTCTACTGCTTTTGCCTATAACTTGTTTAAAATTTGTTTGGGTTATTTAATCTCTAAAAACCCCCATGGGGATATAATTAATACAGATTACTTAATTCATTTTTTTGAGAATTTAATAGATAATAAACAACAAATCGAAGATGAGTTACTCAAACCATACAGTCTATTTAAGAGAATCAATTATTTTTATCAAAGACACTTTTGCGAATTCGTTAAATCAACTCACAAAGATATTTGGATTGAAATTAGCTCTAATTCTGAATTGTTTTTATTTTCCATAAATAAAAATATACAATATTTAAAAGAATCTAAAATTAATAAATATGAATTAATTCTGTCAAATAAAACAAAAACGGATATAAACAATATGTTATCACAATTGGATTTTATAAATTGTGAAAAACTAAATGATGAACGTGACTTATTTAGTATTCTAAAATTGATTAAATCAAGCTATAACCACCGACATCTTATTAAAGAAAACTCCTTCTACGAATACGCAGCTTTGGAAATACTATTTCCAATATTTTTGTATTTAGTTTTTACAAATTCTAAAAAAAATAAGCATGTAAAAATAGAAGATGCTGTGAAGGTTTTAAAATATTATCAGCTTATATCAAGTCAACATTACTCATCTTTATTTTCCACTTTTTTAAATATAGATGTAGAGTTAATTAAACATATTCATTCGTTTGAAGGGTATAAGGAACATCTGGAAGCCTATGGGAGAAAATATTTTCAAATATCAGTTCAATCCGAAAAAATGATGGGTGTAATTGTTGAAACTGCAATTGATTTTTTAGAAAATTTAAGTGATTAAAAAAGCGTGTTCAACTAAATAAACACATTAATACTTGACAAAAACTGTTATATATCATAGTATACAACATATAAAACTAATAAAAGGAAGAATGTATGGAAGCGAAAAATAAGCTAGATTTTTTTAAAAATTTTAATTTTGAGCCACTTTTTTTCTTGAAAACAGGTTCAAAAATTGTATCCTATTTAGAATTTAAAGAATTTATAGAAACCATTGACTTTAAAGAATATTTTAAACATGATTTCAAATTAAATCACGAAGATCATTTAACGACTCAAACATTTTTTAAGTTAGCATATACTTATTGTGTATTTTTCAATGAATTTTACACAAATAATGAAATGTTTATAAAAAATAAACAATGGATAAAAACTAACTTAGAATTATCTTATGGTAGAAATTTTCAAAAGATATATAAAATTAATGAAGAACATGATTTGTCAAAAAAATGGTTCAATATTATTGAGGAATTTAAAAATGAAGAGGATAATCATCAAAAAAATATAATATTAATAACACTAAAATCAGCATTTATTAACGAATACATTGCCTTTGCAACTCAATGGTTACCAGAACAAATAAAAAAACATAATTATCCTCTGGTTTTTAATATAGACTTAGTAAATGATTAAAAACACAGAAGACAACATAGCTGATATTTTTATAAAAATCACAAAGATATATACTATCTAAAGAAGGCATATTGACATCCACCCCGTCCTAAAGTACGAGGATTCCTGGTCCTACTAATCAAATTGATTAGTACCATAAGGTTGGTTATTGCAACTATAAGTAAACCCAACCTTATGCCAAAGTAGCACATTGGTTTAGTTTACAATCACAATCTGCTACTT
>JACCDZ010793724.1_pt1 | contig 22180 bp, 16 predicted proteins | sample 7449551 | NCBI WGS metagenome assembly JACCDZ01 (sample SAMN15323452, study PRJNA562643) | freshwater metagenome | isolation source: river surface water | place: USA:Blue River Watershed | collected 2017-08-18 | reverse complement strand
TGAAATGTGGTTGATTGTTTATGCAAAGCTTCAAAACTTCCGCACTAAATATAGACTAAAAATATCCAATATCGTTCATATCCAAGCAAGTCGACAAGAGCGGTGGCGTAAAATTCCTCCCACACAAGACACCGCCCGAGTGGTGAAATTGGTAGACACAAGAGACTTAAAATCTCTCGCTTTCCGTAAGGGGCGTACCGGTTCGATTCCGGTCTCGGGCACCATTTACAAGCACATACAAGGAGTTTCTTCATGGCCCGCTACAACGCCGCGTATGAAATTCATGTGCACGGACTCGTGCCTCTGCTCCCTGAGGTCGGCCTAAATCAGTTGCAAGACGCCTTGCGTCCACTGTGGCAATACGCAGGCGCCGCCTCGTTGGCAGATGGCGCACCAAGTTCCTACCCTGAAGAACCTGGCATTCGCTTCAATCCCGAAGAACACACCTTGCAGATGTGTTGGACAGTCCCCGGTGACGACGATTTCCGCCAAAGCTTGGACGAAATGTGCATGAGCCTGAACGAGCTCACGGCAGCCGGGGCAGCCATTGAAGTCACCTTCTACGACAACGACTTCGATGACGAAGACGAAAACCGTGGTCAAGACTCACGCGATGATTTCATGATGCTGTTCGTTGGTCCCACACCGGCCGACATCATGCAAGCGCAACGTGACATGTTGGTCAACGATGTGATTCATCTGATGGAGCGGCACTTCGATGGTGCTGAGCTCGGTGGCGTGGTGCACGAGATCGACAAGCTCTTCTCGGACCGATTTGACAACTTGGTCAACTCACTCGATTTGGGGCGTTCACCCCGTGGCCCCAATGGTGGGCATGGGGGCGGTGGCCATGGTGGCCGCAAGCCGCGCCATTTGCACTGATTGCCTGAGCGACTAAAAACAGCATAAAAAAACCGGCCTCTGCAAAGAGGGCCGGTTTTTTATTGCGTGTTTGAGGTTCAGTTGGACTTGATGCCAATGCCCTTGAACTCGCCTGTGGCAATGCGCTTTTCCCACTCGGCAGGGCCGGTGATGTGGGCGCTGGTACCACCCGAATCCACCGCCACGGTGACCGGCATGTCGACCACGTCGAACTCGTAAATGGCTTCCATGCCGAGGTCGGCAAAGCCCACCACTTTGGCGTGCTTGATGGCTTTGGACACGAGGTACGCCGCACCGCCCACGGCCATGAGGTAGGCGGACTTGTGCTTCTTGATGGCTTCAATGGCCGCTGGGCCACGTTCGGCCTTTCCTACCATCGAGATCAAGCCGGTTTGCGACAACATCATCTCGGTGAACTTGTCCATGCGGGTGGCGGTGGTGGGGCCGGCGGGGCCGACCACTTCGTCACCCACGGGGTCAACGGGGCCAACGTAGTAGATGACGCGGTTGGTGAAGTCCACAGGCAACTTCTCGCCTTTGGCCAACATGTCTTGGATGCGCTTGTGTGCGGCATCGCGGCCGGTCAGCATCTTGCCGTTGAGCAAAATGGTTTGGCCGGGTTTCCAGCTCGCCACTTCTTCTTTGGTCAGCGTGTTCAGGTCGACGCGTTTGCTCTTTTGGGTGTCGGGTGTCCAGTCCACGTTGGGCCACAGGTCCAGCGAGGGTGCTTCCAAATACACGGGGCCAGAGCCGTCCATCACAAAGTGGGCGTGGCGTGTGGCAGCGCAGTTAGGAATCATCGCAATCGGCTTGCTGGCTGCGTGCGTGGGGTACATCTTGATCTTCACGTCGAGCACGGTGGTCAAACCGCCCAAGCCTTGTGCACCAATGCCCAAGGCATTGACCTTGTGATACAGCTCCAAGCGCAACTCTTCGACTTGGCTGAGCTTGTCGCCCTTGCTGGATTTCTCGAGCAATTGGTACATGTCGAGGTCGTCCATCAAGCTTTCTTTGGCCATCAACACGGCTTTCTCGGCCGTGCCGCCAATGCCAATGCCGAGCATGCCAGGCGGGCACCAGCCTGCACCCATGGTCGGCACTGTTTTCAGCACCCAATCGACGATGTTGTCGCTGGGGTTGAGCATGTACATCTTCGATTTGTTTTCGCTGCCGCCGCCTTTGGCTGCCACGGTCACGTCCACTTTGTTGCCGGGCACGATTTGCGTGAAGATCACGGCGGGCGTGTTGTCTTTGGTGTTCTTGCGGGCGAATTGGGGGTCGTCCACCACCGAGGCGCGCAACATGCTGTCAGGGTGGTTGTAGCCACGGCGCACGCCTTCGTTGACGGCGTCTTCCAGGCTGCCGGTGAAGCCTTCCCAGCGCACGTCCATGCCAATCTTCAGGAACACGTTGACGATGCCGGTGTCCTGGCAAATCGGGCGGTGGCCCAAAGCGCTCATCTTGCTGTTGGTCAAAATTTGTGCAATTGCGTCTTTGGCCGCAGGGCTTTGCTCGCGCTCGTAGGCGCTTGCCAGGTGCGAAATGAAGTCAGCGGGGTGGTAGTAGCTGATGTATTGCAGAGCGGCAGCGACCGATTCAATCAGGTCGTTTTGGCGGATCGTGGTCATGGAGGGGTCCTGAAAAAAGCCAGAGGTAAAAACAGCGGCTGAGTTTACTCAAAGCCTCTGTCGCAAGGCTTTCAGATGGGGCAGGGGATCTTTACTTGACGGTCAATATCCAGGTGGCCAGTTTTTTGGCCTCTGCATCGGTGATTTGTGTGTTCGAGGGCATGGGCACAGCGCCCCAAACGCCTGCACCGCCTTTTTGAATTTTGGTGGCCAAGCGGTCCACCGCCGTTTTGTCGCCTGCGTATTTGGCGGCGACGTCTTTGAAAGCTGGTCCCACCACTTTGCGCTCCAGGGTGTGGCACGACATGCAGTTCTTCGATGTGGCTAAGGCTTGGTCGGCCAAGGCCGGTGCAGCGGAAGTCAACGCGGCCAGGACGGCCAAGGCGAACATGTGGATTTTCATGGGCAAACCTCTGAATCAGTGGGGATGTGCAAACCAGTGTAGCGCGAGCACTTTTTGAGTGGCATGTATTCACCTGTTGACCATATTGGATTAACGCGTTTGAAGCCATGGACTGCATGTGTGGGCGATAATGAATCGCAAATTTTTAGCCCCTTTTTTCCTGACCGGAGCCCCAACACATGCCCGCCTACCGTTCCAAAACTTCCACTGCCGGCCGCAACATGGCGGGTGCCCGCTCTTTGTGGCGCGCCACAGGCATGAAAGATGACGACTTCAGCAAGCCCATCATTGCCATTGCCAACTCTTTTACCCAGTTTGTGCCCGGCCATGTGCACTTGAAGGACTTGGGCCAATTGGTGGCGCGTGAAATTGAAGCGGCAGGGGGTGTGGCCAAAGAGTTCAACACCATCGCGGTCGACGATGGCATTGCCATGGGGCACGACGGCATGTTGTATTCGCTGCCCAGCCGCGACATCATTGCCGATTCGGTCGAATACATGGTCAACGCCCACTGTGCGGATGCCTTGGTGTGTATTTCGAACTGCGACAAGATCACCCCTGGCATGTTGATGGCAGCCATGCGCTTGAACATTCCCGTGGTGTTTGTCTCAGGTGGCCCCATGGAAGCCGGCAAAGTGCGCTTGGCCGTGCCCGGCACCCAAACCATTGAAATCAAAAAGCTCGACCTGATCGATGCCATGGTGATGGCCGCAGACAGCAAAGTCAGCGATGCCGATTTGGCCGAAGTCGAACGCTCCGCATGTCCCACCTGTGGCTCTTGTTCGGGCATGTTCACCGCCAACTCGATGAACTGTTTGACCGAGGCTTTGGGTTTGTCCTTGCCTGGCAACGGCACCGTGGTGGCCACACATGCCGACCGTGAACGACTTTTCAAACAAGCTGGCCGCACCATCGTGGAACTGTGCAAACAGTATTACGAACACGACGACGCATCGGTCTTGCCACGCTCGGTCGGCTTCAAGGCCTTTGAGAACGCGATTGCGTTGGACATCGCCATGGGCGGCTCCACCAACACCATCTTGCATTTGTTGGCGATCGCCCAAGAAGCCGAAATCGACTTCACCATGGCCGACATCGACCGCATGTCCAAGATCGTGCCGCAGTTGTGCAAGGTGGCACCCAACACCAACAAGTACCACATTGAAGACGTGCACCGTGCGGGCGGCATCATGGCCATCTTGGGCGAGCTCGACCGTGCGGGTAAGTTGCACACCGATGTGCCCACCGTGCTGGGCAAACCCATGAAAGACGTGTTGAACGACTGGGACATCGCACGCAACCCCACCGATGCCGTGAAGACGTTCTACATGGCTGGCCCTGCGGGCATTCCCACGCAAGTGGCCTTCAGCCAAAACACCCGCTGGCCCAGCCTGGACATGGACCGTGCCGAGGGCTGCATCCGCTCGTTTGACCATGCCTTTAGCAAAGAGGGCGGCTTGGCTGTCCTGCGCGGCAACATCGCCCTGGATGGTTGCGTGGTCAAAACCGCGGGCGTGGACGACAGCTTGTTGGTCTTCGAAGGTCCAGCCCATGTGGTGGAGTCGCAAGACGAAGCCGTCGATCACATCTTGAACGACCAAGTCAAAGCGGGCGATGTGGTGGTGGTGCGTTACGAAGGCCCCAAAGGCGGCCCCGGCATGCAAGAGATGCTGTACCCCACCAGCTACATCAAGTCCAAAGGCCTGGGCAAGGCTTGCGCCTTGTTGACCGATGGCCGCTTCTCTGGCGGAACCTCAGGCTTGTCGATTGGCCACTGCTCGCCCGAAGCGGCCGCCGGCGGCAACATTGGCCTGGTGCAAAACGGTGACCGCATTCGCATCGACATTCCCAACCGCACCATCAATGTGTTGGTCAGCGATGACGAATTGGCCAAGCGCCGCGCCGCACAAGACAAGTTGGGTTGGAAGCCTGCGCAAGCTCGCCCACGCAAAGTGTCGGCTGCGTTGAAGGCCTACGCCTTGTTGGCCACCTCTGCCGACAAGGGCGCGGTGCGCGACTTGTCGCAACTTGACGACTGATTCGGGCGTGTTGCTCCACCCGCACATTGACCCGGTTGCTTTGCAACTGGGGCCATTGGCCATCCATTGGTATGGCCTGACTTACCTGGCCGCCTTTGCTTTGTTTGTGGGCTTGGGGCGGTTGCGCCTGGCGCATGAGCCCTATGCCACGCAAGTGGCGTTGGGCACGTGGTCCAAACAAGACATCGAGGACATCTTGTTCTACGGCGTCATGGGTGTCGTTCTGGGTGGGCGTGTGGGCTATTGCTTGTTTTACAACCCGGCCTATTACGCCGCCCATCCACTGGAAGTGTTCGCCGTATGGCAAGGCGGCATGAGCTTTCATGGCGGCATGTTGGGTGTGTTTGTGGCCACGGCTGTGTTTGCTTGGCAGCGCCAACGCGCCTGGTTGTGGGTGACCGATTTCATTGCCCCCTGCGTGCCCACGGGCTTGGCGGCAGGGCGTGTGGGTAACTTCATCAACGGTGAGTTGTGGGGCAGGGCGGCTGACCCGGCGTTGCCGTGGGCCATGGTGTTCCCGCAGAGTGGTACCTTGATTGCGCGACACCCCTCGCAGATTTACCAGTTCTTCGGAGAAGGGCTGTTGCTGTTTGTGGTGCTGTGGTGGTATGCCCGCAAGCCACGCGCGGTGGGTGCGGTCTCTGGCGTGTTCATGATCGGCTATGGCAGTTTGCGCTTTGTGGCAGAGTATTTCCGTGAGCCGGATGCACATCTCGGGCTGCTGGCCTTGGGCATGAGCATGGGGCAGTGGCTGTGTGTACCCATGGTGGGGGTGGGCATGGTCCTGTGGTGGCACGCGACGCATCGCGCATCCACGCACTGAGTTTCTAGGGTTAACGCGGCAGGGAAATCCCTGTCTGAAATGCCTTGAAAGCTAGTCTTTTGAATCTCATAATTACGCGTAATTACGAAGGTTTTCACGCCCATCGACCTATGCGCCCGCTTCCTAGCTCCCTGCACGACGACGTCGCTTCGCAACTGCGCGCTTACATCTTTGATGGGCAATTGCGGCCTGGCAGCTTCATTGACGAAGTGACGCTGTGTGAACTGTGGTCCATTTCGCGCACACCCTTGCGCGAGGCGCTCAAGGTGCTCACTGCCGAGGGTTTGGTGCGACACGAGCCGCGTCGTGGCTGCTTTGTGAACGAGGTAACCGAGCAAGATTTGGACGACATCTTTCCAGTCATTGCCTTGCTCGAGGGGCGTTGCGCCCATGACGCCACCGTGAATGCCACCCCCGCAGATGTGCAGGCCTTGGAGGTCTGGCATCAGCGACTTAAAAAGCATGCGGAGGCTGGTCGCATCAACGATTACTACGAAGCCAATTTCGCGATCCATGAAGCCTTGATTCAGCTGGCCAACAACAAGTGGCTGGCGCAAACCATTGCCGACTTGCGCAAGATCTTGAAGCTGGCACGCTTGCAGCAGCTGCACGCGCCTGGGCGTTTGAAGCAAAGTTTGAAAGAGCATTTGGCGGTGTTTGCCGCGCTCAAAGCTGGTGATGCCGCCGGCGCCGAAGCTGCGATGAGAAACCATTTGTTGCAACAGCGCGAAGCCCTGCGCGAACTGGCTTCCCACAAGCGTGGCAGCGTGTTGACGGCGTGATGCCAGAAAGACCCTCAGAATGAACGCGACCACTTGGCTGAGTAGCAAATTGAATTTGCTGCGCAACTCTGCGCCTGCTGCAGGTGCAGCCCCTGCCCCAGCCACCCAAGACCGCTCCACACGCGAGCGTTTGGATGCCACCTTGCGGCAAAAACAAGAGGCTTTGTCGCCGCGGTCCCTGCGCCGTACGCTCACTTTGTTGCAAGCGGTGGTCGACCCGCGCGTGAGTGAGGTGGAAGGCGGTCGTCGTGCCAAAGCCTTGTCCGACTGGTATGCCAAGGCAGAACTGGCGGAGCGACAAGACCTCTGGCTCTTGATCAGTGAACAGTTTGGCCCTGACGCCGTCAAAGTCCGCGCCGCCCGAGACGATTACGACGCGGCCTTGGGTACGGTCGATGAAGGGCCGGCTGAAATTCGTTTGCGCCGTGCTTTGGTCTCGCCCCGCACGAGGCTGTTGCAGCGTTTTGCCGCCTCCGCAGGCGGCATGCGTTTCTTGGTCGATTTGCGTGCCGAGTTGTTGCCCCATTTGAAAGGCAACAAACGTTTGTTGGCTTTGGATGCCGAGCTCGAAAACCTGTTCTCTACGTGGTTCGATGTGGCTTTCTTAGAGCTGCGCACCATCAGCTGGGATTCACCGGCGTCGCTGATTGAAAAGCTCATCAAGTACGAGGCCGTGCACGACATTCGCAGTTGGGCTGATCTGAAAAACCGCCTCGACAGCGACCGCCGTTGCTACGGTTTCTTTCACCCCAGCTTGCCCAACGAGCCGCTGATTTTTGTGGAAGTGGCCTTGCTTCACGACATGGCCGACAACATCATGCCGTTGCTGGATGAGTCGGCCGCGCCGGAAGATTTGCAAAAGTCCACGGTGGCTATTTTCTATTCCATCAGCAACACCCAAACCGGCCTCAAAGGCGTGAGCTTTGGCGACTCACTCATCAAGCGCGTGGTCGAGACCTTGCGCGAAGAATTCCCCAAGCTCAAAACCTTCGCCACCTTGTCGCCGATTCCGGGCCTGCGTCCGTGGTTAGCCAAAAACGTCGAGGAGCTGTTGGGCCAACTCAACGAGAAAGAGCTGTCGGCGTTGGGCCGCGAGCTGAGCTTCGAGCCGCCGACAGCCACGCATGTGTTGGCCGCCATCGAGCAGCCCTTGGTGTTGGAGGCGCTCTCCACCAAGTCGCCTTTACGACAGTTCCTCACCCGCGCGGGGGCACACTATTTGGGCCAGGCCAAACAAGGCGAACAACCGCTCGACCCGGTCGCGCGGTTCCACTTGGGCAATGGGGCGCGGATTGAGCGTATCAATTGGTTTGCCGACCCATCGAGCAAAGGCATGAAGCAATCGCACGGCCTGATGGTGAATTACCTCTATGACCTCAAGCGTTTAGACAAACATCGCCAGCTGTTGGAGAAGGGCATTGCCCCCGCCTCGAGCGATGTCGAAGACATGTATTTCAAGTGAGCTGCATTCATTCAATTACCAGGAGACAAGCATGAAAAATTTCAACACCTCTACCTCTCGTCGTCAGTGGCTGGCGCTCTCAGCTGCCGCCTGTGCAACGTTTAGCTTCGGCGCGCATGCACAAACCGCATGGCCGACCAAGCCGGTGACCTTGATCGTGCCTTTCCCCGCTGGAGGTGGCACCGACGCTTTTGCACGTCCTTTCTCGGCACAGTTCGCCAAGCAAAGTGGCAAGACCTTGGTGATTGACAACCGTGGCGGTGCCGGCGGCAACTTGGGTGCTGGTGTGGCGGCCAAAGCGGCACCCGATGGTTACACCTTGTTCATGGGTGCGGTGCATCATTCGATTGCACCGGCGATGTATCCCAAGTTGGATTACGACTTGGAGCGTGATTTCGTACCCCTCAGTTTGGTGGCCCAAGTCCCACAAGTGTTGGTGGTGAACCCCAAGAAGATTTCTGGCGACTTCAAGGCTTTCTTGGAGGAGGTGCGCAAAAGCCCTGGCAAGTTCAACTATGGTTCAGCCGGCGGCGGCACCTCGCACCACATGGCGGGTGAGTTGTTCAAGCTCCAAACCAAAACCTTCATCACTCACATTCCCTACCGTGGTGCTGGCCCCGCATTGCAAGACTTGATTGCAGGCAACGTTGACATGATGTTCGACGGTCTGGGCTCCTCCGCGCAACACATCAAGGGCGGACGCATCAAGGCATTGATGGTATCGGGCAACAAACGCAACCCCGCCTTCCCCGATGTGCCATGTGCTGCCGAGTTGGGCTTGCCCGACTACACCGTCAGCACGTGGTACGGACTGTGGGCGCCCAAAGGCACACCGGCCGATGTGCAAGCTCGCATCCTCGAAGAGGTGAAGAAAGCTTCGACGGGCGAAGACCTGAAGGTGGCATGGGCCAACAACGGGGCGGATTTCCCCAACGTGACCGGCGCCCAGTTTGGTAGCTTTGTTAACAACGAGATCAAGCGTTGGGCCACAGTGGTCAAAGCGTCGGGCGCCAAACTCGATTGATCATGGATTGAACTGAACACAGAAGATGAACCACAACCTTTATGCGGCCTTGCGCGCCGCGTTTCCTAAAGATTTGAGCGCAACCGCCATCGAAACCGACGATGGCTTGCACTACAGCTGGTCCGATCTCGAGCGTGCCAGCGCCATGCTGGCCAACTTGTTGGATTCGCTGCACATCCCCAAAGGGTCACGCGTAGCGGTGCAAGTCGAAAAATCGGTCGAGGCGGTGATGCTCTACCTCGCCACCTTGCGAGCGGGCTATGTGTTCTTGCCTTTGAACACGGCATATCAAAGCGCGGAGATCGAATACTTCATCGGCAATGCGGAGCCGGCTGTGGTGGTCTGCAGCAGCAAAAACTTCGGTTGGGTCAGCAAGATCGCTTTCAAGGCTGGCACCCGCAACGTGTTCACTTTGGACGACAACCGCACCGGCAGTTTGCTAGAGCGGGCGGCGCATTGCTCTGACCAGCACGTGGTGGTGCACAACGCCACGGATGACTTGGCGGCCATCCTCTACACCAGTGGCACGACCGGGCGCAGCAAAGGCGCCATGCTCTCGCACGGCAACCTGCTCAGCAATGCCCAGACCTTGAAAACCTATTGGGGGTGGAAGTCTGGCGATGTGCTGATCCATGCGTTGCCCATCTTCCATGTGCACGGCTTGTTTGTGGCCATTCACGGCGCCTTGCTCAATGGCAGCAAGATGATCTGGATGTCCAAGTTTGACCCCAAGTGGGTGATCGCCAAAATGCCCGAAGCCACGGTCTTCATGGGTGTGCCCACGTTGTATGTGCGCATGCTGGCCGAGCCCAGTTTGACTCGCTCCCAAGCCGCCCACATGCGCTTGTTTGTCGCAGGCTCTGCGCCTTTGTTGTTGGAAACGTTCAACGAGTGGCAAGACCGCACGGGTCACACCATCTTGGAGCGTTATGGCATGAGCGAGACCGTCATGCTCACCTCCAACCCCTATGCAGCAGACGCGCGTTACCCGGGACAAACCGAGCGCCGCGGCGGCACCGTGGGCTTCCCCTTGCCGGGGGTGTCCTTGCGTGTGCAAGACGATGCGGGCCACGACTTGCCCGTGGGCGAGATTGGGGGCATTCAAGTCAAAGGCCCGAACGTGTTTGGTGGCTACTGGCGCATGCCCGAAAAAACCAAAGAAGAGTTCACTGCCGATGGTTACTTCAAAACCGGAGACGTCGGCAAAGTGGATGAACGTGGCTACGTGGTGATCGTGGGACGCAGCAAAGACCTGATCATCAGCGGCGGTTACAACGTCTACCCCGCTGAGATTGAGGGCTACATCAACGAGATGACAGGCGTCGCCGAAAGCGCCTTGATTGGCGTGCCGCATCCTGACTTTGGTGAAGTGGGTGTGGCCGTGGTGATTGCCAAGCCAGGCGCCACGGTGTCGCCCGATGCGGTGATTGCGGCACTCAAATCACAACTGGCGAATTTCAAGATCCCCAAGAAGTGTTTCGTGGTGCCCGAGTTACCACGCAACACCATGGGCAAGGTGCAAAAGAACTTACTTCGCGAGCAATACAAGGGATTGTTTTGACGCATCAAAAAAGCCACTCTGTGAGTGGCTTTTTTTTCGGAGCATGGGCGCTTACACCGCCAGCGCCGCCGAGTTCACGCGTTGCGTGATGTGGGCCAAGGCTTCTTCCACTTGATCGATCAAGATCAAGCACAGGTCGCCTTTTTGCAAACGTTCCATGGCGCGGTCAATGGCTAAGAACTCGCCGTGAATTTCGTCGATGTGGGTGGTGCGCTTGGCGCCATCCAAACCTTGGCGTAAGAGCTTGAGCACCTCACCGTCCACCCGCCCGCGTTGGCAGGCATCTTGGTACAACACCACATCGTCAAAGGCATCACCGATGATGCGCGTTTGTTCGCGGATGTCTTCGTCACGGCGATCACCTGCGCCGCTGATGACCACACTGCGACGTTGGGCGGGCAGGTTGGTCACGGCTTGCACCAACGCCTTGATGGCGTCTGGGTTGTGGCCGTAATCGGCAATCACGGTGGCGCCTTTGTAGTCGAACACGTTGAAGCGCCCTGGTACGGCATTGCTGTCGCTCACGAAGGTCGCCAAGCCCTTGCAAATGGTTTGCCAAGGAATCCCGATGGCCCAGGCCGCACCGATCGAAGCCATGGCGTTTTCAATTTGGAAGCTGATCGCGCCACCCCGTGTGACCGGGATGTCTGACAAAGGAATGCGCACCGAATGGTTGCCTTGCATCGCCACAATTTGATCGTCTTCTACAAACAACACGCGTTTGCCTTGGGCACGGTGTGTGGCGATCACAGGGTGGTGCGAATCCAAACCAAAGAAAGTCACTTGGCCGGGGCACTTGTTGGCCATGCTGGCCACGATGGGGTCGGTGGCGTTCAACACCGCCGTGCCCGATTCGGCGACGTTTTGCACGATCACACGCTTGAGCACAGCCAAGTCTTCCACCGTGGTGATGTAGTTCAAACCCAAGTGGTCGCCCATGCCGATGTTGGTGACCACCGCCACTTGGCAGCGGTCAAAGGCCAAGCCTTCGCGCAGCATGCCACCGCGTGCGGTTTCGAGTACGGCGGCATCCACATCGGGATGCGCCAATACATTGCGACCGCTGCGGGGGCCGCTGCAGTCGCCGCTGTCGGTTTGACGGCCGTTCACGTAAACGCCATCGGTGTTGGTCATACCCACACGCAGGCCATTGGCGCGCAACAGGTGTGAGGTCAAACGCACGGTGGTGGTTTTGCCATTGGTGCCGGTCACGGCAATGACGGGGATGCGCCCGTCGTCGCCATCGGGGAACATGGTGGCCATGACGGCTTCGCCCACATCACGGCCTTTGCCGAACGAGGGGCTCAGGTGCATGCGCAAGCCTGGCGCGGCATTGACCTCGACCACGCCGCCGCTCTGTTCTTCGAGCGGACGCAGCACCGATTCGCACACCACGTCCACGCCACAAATATCGAGGCCCACCATTTGTGCCGCTGCAATCGCGCGCAGGGCCACTTCGGGATGCACATCATCGGTGACGTCGGTGGCCGTGCCGCCGGTGGAGAGGTTGGCGTTGTTGCGCAAGATCACGCGTGCGCCCTTGGCAGGGACCGAGGTGGCTTCGTAGCCTTGCTCTTTGAGTCGCGCAATGGCGATGTCGTCAAAACGAATCTTGGTCAAGGAAGTGGCATGGCCTTCGCCACGACGCGGGTCGGCGTTGACGATGTCGACCAACTCGCGCACGGTGTTCTTGCCGTTGCCAATCACCAGCGGTGGTTCACGGCGTGCAGCAGCCACCAGTTTGTTGCCCACCACCAGCAAGCGGTAATCGCTGCCGGGCAAGAAGCGTTCGACCAGCACCTCTTCGCGGCAGGCGCGTGCGGCGTCGAAGGCCGCTTTCACGCCTGCTTCGGTGGTCACGTTGACCGAGATGCCTTTGCCTTGGTTGCCATCGCGTGGTTTGACCACCACAGGCAAGCCAATTTCCTGGGCCGCAGCCCAGGCATCGTCAGCACTGACGACAGGGCGGCCCAAAGGCACGGGCACACCGGCGGCATGCAGCAGACGCTTGGTCAGCTCTTTGTCTTGCGCGATCGATTCGGCAATGGCGCTGGTGGAGTCGATCTCAGCCGCTTGGATGCGGCGTTGCTTGCTGCCCCAACCCAGTTGCACCAAGCTGCCTTCGGTCAAGCGGCGGTAGGGAATGCCACGCGCAATCGCAGCGTTGACGATGGAGCCTGTTGACGGGCCCAGGCGGATGTCTTCGTCCAACTCACGCAGTTGGTGAATGGCTGCATCGACATCGAAACTGGTGTTGTTGAATGCCGCGAGGCAGAGTTGGTGCGCCAGTTGAATGGCCATACAACCCACTTGCTCTTCGGTGTATTCCACGGCCACTTGAAACAAGCCATGGTCCGTGGTGGGGGTAGAGCGACTGAAGGTGACAGGACACCCCGCTTCAATTTGCAAGTGCAAGGTGGCGGCCTCGAGGGCGTGGGCCAGGCTGAGCTTGACCTTGTGGTCGGTGGGTTGGATGTTGCCCACCCCTGGAAATAAATTGCGCAAGCGGTTTTCAAAGTCGGGGTGTTGACTCAGATCCACTTCGCCGTCTTCGCACTTGACCATGGCTTCCACGGCGGTGTGCCGGGTCCAGAGGTTAGGGCCGCGTAAGGCGCGGATACGAGAGACTTCCATTAGCCATTCTTCCTTGCAAAGTTTTTGGCAGCGTGTTGGTTTTGTTGGCCGAAGTTTTTCAGGCCGGCGCGAATCAGCAGCGGGGCAATGTCCAGTGACCAGGCGGCTGCCACAGCAGCCAGCAAGGTAGAGATGTGCAAACCATCTTTGAGCAAACGCGCGATCAGCTCTAAGTCGAGGTGGAACAACTGAGTTTCTTGGTCGCCGCGGGCCAGCGTGACATGGCCGTCTTTGCAGAACACCGCGCGACCACCTTGCTGCAGGTGGGCCGCCAAGGTGGCGTTGTCTTGGGATTTGGCGTAGTACACCACTTCGCCATCGCTCAACTCGGCCAAGGTGGTCACCGCTTCTTCGTCGGCATTGAGCACGGCCGCGCCTTCAGGCAAGACCAAGTCAACTTGCGTGCGAACTACGGTGCGCATTTGGTCGGCAGTTTGAATGTCGTGTTTCTCAATCAAGGCTGCATCGGTGTCGGGCATGTTGGTCACCACGCCCACCAAGCAGCGGTCGTAGGCCAAGCCCTCGTTCAGGATGTGCGCGGGGGTGGTTTCAAACACGGCGGCATCCAAAGCGCGGTTGATCAACAAACGCTCAGAGGCCTCGAAGCCGCGCGCGTCGTATTTGCCCAAATGGTGCTGGTCCATGTACAGACCGTCTTTGCAGGCCAAGCCCGTGCGCTTGCCAGACAGGTGCAGCAACCAAGCCACCAGTTGCGACAGCTCGGTGGTTTGTTGGCTGCCGACGATGCCGACGACCGGAATGCGGCCCGACTCATTCGGGCCAAACAAATGCTCGACGATGGCTTTGCCCACGGGGCGTGGCTGGCCCACCGCAGGTTTGACATGCATCAGCAGGCCAGGGCCGGCGTTGACTTCGATGATGGCGCCATGGGTTTCCTCGAGCGGTCGCGAGATGTCTTGCGTCACGATGTCGATGCCGGCGATGTCCAAGCCCACCACGCGCGCGGCCAAGGTGGCGACGGCGGCGACTTCGGGGTGAACCAAATCGGTCACGTCGTTGCTCAAGTTGCCGTTGCGTTGCACCACGACGATGCGGTCTTTTTCTGGCACGCTGTGGGGTTCTAGGCCTTGGCGTTGGATTTGCAACAAAGACATTTCGCCGCGTGGGGTGTCCAAACGAATCAAATCGAGTGGGAAGCCTTCCGCAATGCCGCGGCGTGGGTCGGTGTTGATTTGTGACTCAATCAGTTGTTCGACGGTCGATACCCCATCGCCTGTGATGGTGGCCGTTTCACCACGGACAGCCGCCACCACGCGGTCGCCCACCACCAAGACGCGGTGTTCGTCGCCGCGCACGTAGCGCTCGATCAACACCTCGGAGCCTTCTTTTTCAGCAGCCACATAGGCGGTGCGCACACCTTCTTCGGTGTTCACATCTAACGAGACGCCCCAACCGCGGTTGCCGTCCAAGGGCTTGACCACCACGGGCAGACCGATGTCTTGTGCAGCTTCCCAGGCTTCGTCGGCGTTCTTAACGATTTGACCCTCGGGCACCGGGATGCCGCATTGGGTAAGCAAACGTTTGGTCAGGTCTTTGTCACTAGAAATACTTTCGGCAATGGCGCTGGTGCGGTCGGTCTCGGCGGTCCAAATGCGGCGTTGCTTGGAGCCATAGCCCAGTTGCACCAAGTTGCCTTCGGTCAAGCGGATGAAGGGTGTCTTGCGCTCCACCGCGGCATCGACGATGCAGGCCGTGCTGGGGCCTAAGCAGCGCAGGTCGGCGATCTTTTTCAGGCGTTCGATGGTGGCTGCGATGTCATGGGGCTTGTTGTTGGCCGCGGCCATCACAATTTCACGCGCTGCCAAAAAGCTGGCGCGACCCAGCTCTTCGTGTTCGGTACGGAACACCACTTTGTAGATGCCGCGCTTGCTGATTTCGCGTGCCTTGCCAAACTCGGCACGGGCACCGGCCAACAGTTGCAGCTCGATCGAGACGTGCTCCATGATGTGACCCATCCAAGTGCCACCGACCAAGCGGGTCAAAAAGCCACCGCGATGGCCCACCCCGCAGTGGTGCTCGACCAAGCCAGGCAGCCAACCGTTGAGGCGGTCATTGAAACCTTCGATTTTGTTGGAGGGATGGTCCTCCATTTCACCCAAATCGATCAGCGCTTCAATGATCGGGCGGTAAGTCCAAATATTGGGGCCGCGCAGGTAGTCCATGCGCAGGATCTGAATGTCTTTGAAGGCCATAAATTAGCGGGGAAAGTGGGCGACGGGAGCGGGGCGGAGCAGCGGGGTCGTCGACGCGGCCTCCAAGGCTGCAACGATACAATCGTGGGCATACATGCTGGGGTGCAACAAGGTCCTGGCTCCTGCTTTATTTTTGACCGCAACCCGATCGATGGGCATCGAATTGCGGCGGAAACATTCCAATAATGAATTCTTCTTTATCGGCCTCTACCCAAGTTGTTTTGCCCGAGGGCTGGCGAACTTCGGCAATTGCACAATTGTCTGAGCAAGAAAACGTTCTAGCCTGGCTAGAGGTTGACTTGAACGCCCAATTACATTTTTCGCTAGGGCTGCTAATTGTGACAGACCAAAGGGTGCTTTTTGGCACTCCACAGGCCGGTTCTTCCCCTGTCTGGGACAGCTGGGCCTTGGTGGCTGGCATGAAGATGACGCACACCGACCATGCGGGCGTTGGCACTCTGAATTTGGTCGATGCCACCCACCGCATCGCCAGCTGGCGTTTCACCCTGACGCACAACGTCACGGCCATGCGTTTGCAAGAAAAATTTGCTGATCGCATGGAGGTGTTGACCCACGGCAAATCTTTGGCATCGGCTGCACAGGCGCGTTGTCCGCAATGCAAGCTGCAGCTCGAGAACTTGGGAGATGAATGCCCCGTGTGCAGCCGCGAGCAGCATGCGCCGCTGTCCACTTGGGGCTTGTTCCGCCTGTGGCGTTTTGCCAGGCCTTACCGCTGGCGTTTGTTGGCTGGTTTCTTGTTGACGCTGGCTTCCACCGCCGCCACCTTGGTGCCGCCGTACCTGACCATGCCGCTGATGGACGATGTGTTGATTCCGTTCCAAAACGGCAAGGACATCGACCACGATTTGGTCTACCTCTACCTCGGTGGTTTGTTCGGTGCCGCCCTGTTGGCGTGGAGCTTGGGCTGGACCAAAACCTACATCTTGGCCTTGGTGTCTGAGCGCATTGGCGCGGACTTGCGCACCACGGCGTACGAACACTTGATGCGCCTGTCCTTGGAGTACTTTGGCGGCCGTCGCACTGGTGATTTGATGAACCGCATTGGTGCTGAGACCGATCGAATTTGTGTGTTCTTGTCCCTGCACTTGCTCGATTTCGCCACCGACGTGCTGATGATTTTGATGACAGCATCAATCCTGATCAGCATCGATCCCAAGTTGGCCGCGGCCACCTTGTTGCCTTTGCCCTTCATCGTGTGGCTGATCCACACCGTGCGCGACAAGCTGCGCACCGGTTTCGAAAAGATCGACCGCGTCTGGTCCGAGTTGACCAACGTGTTGGCCGACACCATTCCGGGCATTCGTGTGGTCAAGGCCTTTGCGCAAGAAGAGCGCGAAGCCAACCGTTTTCGCGATGCCAATAAACACAACTTGGCGGTGAACGACCGCATCAACTTTGTCTGGTCGCTGTTCTCACCCACGGTCACACTGATGACCGAAGTCGGCCTGTTGGTGGTCTGGGGCTTTGGTATTTACTTGGTCTCGCACAACCAAATTTCGGTGGGTGTGTTGGCCGCGTTCTTGGCCTACATCGGGCGCTTCTACACACGTTTGGACTCGATGAGCCGCATCGTTTCGCACACCCAAAAAGCGGCGGCAGGTGCCAAGCGTATTTTTGAAATCTTGGACCACGTCTCCAGCGTGCCCGAAACCACGAACCCACAAAAGCTGCCAGCGCCGGTGCAAGGCCGCATCGAGATTCAAGATGCCGGCTTCCGCTATGGCAACCGCGCTGTGATTCGCGGCATGAACCTCACCATCCGTCCCGGCGAGATGATTGGTTTGGTCGGTCAAAGCGGTTCGGGCAAGAGCACCTTGGTCAACCTGATTTGTCGCTTTTACGATTTGAGCGAGGGCGCGATCAAGCTCGACGGCATCGACATCCGCAACATTGCGTTGTCGGATTTCCGCAGCCACATTGGCATGGTGTTGCAAGAGCCATTTCTGTTCTTCGGCACCATCGCAGACAACATCGCCTACGGCAAGCCCGATGCCACGCGTGAAGAAATCGTGGCGGCGGCGCGTGCTGCACACGCGCATGAGTTCATCTTGCGTTTGCCGCAAGGTTACGACTCGCTGGTGGGCGAGCGCGGCCAAGGTTTGTCGGGCGGCGAACGCCAGCGCATTTCGATTGCGCGTGCCTTGTTGATCAACCCACGCATCTTGATCTTGGACGAAGCCACCGCGTCGGTGGACACCGAGACCGAACAAGAAATTCAAAAGGCGTTGGACAACTTGGTGCAAGGTCGCACCACGATTGCCATTGCGCACCGCTTGTCCACGCTGAACAAAGCGGACCGTTTGGTGGTGATGGAACAAGGCGTGGTGGTGGAAGAGGGCGACCACGACACGCTGATGGCGCGTCAAGGTGCTTACTACCGCCTGTACGAAGCCCAAGCTAAAAACGCAGAAGACGCCGTGGTCCGTGCGTCTGGCAAGGAGTCCGCATGAGTGCCGCATTGAACTTCACCCTGGCGTTTGACCCCTTTGGCAAATTGGTGGTCACCTTGGCCGATGGCACGCAGCATGTGGGCGCGGTGGCCGCGCGCGCGTTCCCAATAGCAGCGCCCGATCAAACCATTTCGATCTTGAGTGCCGAGGGCAAAGAGTTGGCGTGGATCGACCGCTTGAGCGATCTGCCCGAGGCGCAGCGCGACATCGTGTCGCAAGCCCTGCAAGGCCGTGAGTTCATGCCCGAAATTTTGCGTTTGGATGGTGTGAATAGTTTTTCGACGCCCAGTATTTGGCGCGTGCAAACCAACCGCGGCCCCGCACAGTTGGTGCTCAAGGGGGAAGAGGACATTCGTCGACTCACCACCCACCGCTTGATCGTGGCAGACGCCCATGGCGTGCAGTTTTTGATCCGCGATTTGCCCTCGCTTGATCGCCACACCCGCAAGTTGCTCGACCGCTTTTTGTAAGGCAGCGGTGCGGGCGCTCAGCGTCCTTCGCAGGGGGCGAAGAAGTCCAGCTCGCGTTGGTAGGCCGTTGTTTTAACGGCCATCAAGCCCAACACCGAATGAAATAAATGGTCGTGTGACAAGGGCTTGTCACGCTGGCTTTGCAAGCACCGTGTACTCACGCGGCTGAGTTGCTCAAACCCCGGCGAGAGCCAGGTGATCAGGGGCACTTGGGTTTGCTCGGGCGGCGCCACGTTGTAGGGCATACCGTGCAGATAGATGTTTTTCTCGCCCAGTGATTCCCCATGGTCCGACACATACAGCATGGCCGGTGTGCTGGTTTTCTCTTGGCGCTTCAACCAAGCAATCACCTGTGACAAGAAATGATCGGTGAACACAATCGTGTTGTCATAGGCGTTGACGATTTGTTGCCGATCGCATCGCGACAACGAGGTGTCGGTGCACTCAGGCGTGAACTTTTTGAACGCATCCGGCGTGCGTTTGAAATACGCTGGGCCGTGGCTGCCCATTTGGTGCATCACCACCACCGTGCCACGCGCACGACGCTCGGTGGGCAGTTTGGCTAAGGCTTCTTCGATGTGCGTGAGCATCACGGTATCGCGGCATTCGCCGTTCTCGCAGTGCTCTGGCATCTTCAGTGCGGATGTGTTGGTGTTGGGAATGCGTATGCACTGGTCTTTGCAGCCCGATTGGTTGTCGATCCACAGCACGGCATAGCCCGCGTGTTGCAACACGTCGAGCAGGTTTTCAAATTCTTGCTTGCGGCTCTGAAAAGCGTCACGCCCCAGGTGCGAAAACATGCAGGGCAAAGACTCTGCCGTGCTCGTGCCACAAGAGCGAACTTGCGTGAAGCTGGTGACGTTTTCTTGCGCCAGCTTGGGGTTGGTGACGCGCTCGTACCCGTTCAACGAAAAGTTTTGGCTGCGTGCGGTCTCGCCCACCACAAACACCAGCAACGGTGGGCGTTGCGGTACAGCGCCACCGCGTGGTGCGATGGCCGCATCCACACCCAGCGGCTGCAGAGGGCCCGAGGGACGGTCTGAGGGGATCACCGTCAAGTCGAGCACCGCATACACGCTGTTGAGTGGGTTGATCTTGTAACGCAAGTCGGTGTAGTTGCGCATCAGCGACGAGAAGTCTTGGAACACCCCCAGCGTGGTGCCGATGGTGACCACCAGGCCACCGATAAACAAGGCCGCATTGCGCAACACCTGCTGGCGCCACGTTTGTTTGGGTAAGACTTGGGGCCAAAGCCACACCATGGGCAGCACCGCCAAAACCAGCACCGATACCAGCAATTGCCAACTCAGTTGGTCGCGGGCCTCACGCACATCGGTCTGGAACACGTTGATGACCATGGGCGTGTCCACCACGATGCCGTACATCACCATGTAATAAGTGGCAAATGCGGCCAAGAGCAACAGCAGGCTGATGGCCGGTTTCAGCGTCCAGCGCCACGCAAACAGCGACAGCACCACAGTGACAGCGCCAGCAATGATGAGCGCAAACGCGGCGCTGAATACCAGGCCTCTGATTCCCGCGATATCGGGCAAGCGGCTGAGGGTTTGCCACAGCGCCAAGTTGCCGGCCACGGCCAACCAAACGCTGGCCAACAGAACGATCAACGCGGGTGAGCGGGGTGTGCGTAAATGCACTTGGGTGAACATGAGTCGCATGACAGCCAGTCTTCCAAACGACAGGGGATCAGGTGGGCCAGGTGCTGCCGTGTTCGGGCACCAGGGCGCGCCAACCGAGGTCGCGCGCAATGCGTTGGCGCAAGGCGTCGGAGGCTTCGAGTTCGCCATGCACCACATACACCTGATCGGGTTTGGTTTTCATTTGTTTCAGCCAAGCAATGAGTTGTGAGGCGTCAGCATGCGCCGACGACGAGGAGAGTTGCACCACCTCGGCGTGTACGGCCACGTCCTGACCATGCAGGCGCAGCATCGGGCCGCCTGCGGCCAAAGTGGCACCGCGTGTGCCGGGTGCTTGGTAGCCAGTGAGGATCACCATGTTGCGGTGGTCAGGCAAGTAGTGCGCCAAGTGGTGGAGCACACGGCCGCCGGTGGCCATGCCGCTTGCTGCCAAGATCACCATGGGGCCGTGGCGTTTGGACAGGGCTTTGGATTGTTCGGTGGTCTCCACCATGGTGGCCACGTGTTTCAAACCTTTCAAGCCATGGGCATCCAAGCGATGAGCCTGCGGGTGGCGCTGGAACAACTCGGTGGTGTGCACGGCCATCGGGCTGTCCAAGAAGATAGGTAAGCCGGATGGAATGTCGCCGCGCTCTTTCATCACATCGATCGCATGCAGCAGCGCTTGCGCGCGGCCCACGGCAAACACGGGCACCACGGCCACGCCGCCGCGTGCGGCCACTTTTTTCAAGGCTGGGGCAAGCTCCGCCAAGATGTCTTCGTGCGGATGTTCGCGGTTGCCATAGGTGGATTCGATCAACACCGTGTCGGCATCAGGCGGTGCGGCGGGTGGGTTCATGATCAAGTCGTCGGGGCGGCCCACATCACCACTGAACAAAATGCGTCGACCCGCGACTTCGAGCAACACACTGGCGGCGCCCAAGATGTGGCCCGCTGTGATGAAGGTGGCTTTCCAACCGGGGATGGGCGAGAAGGTTTTGGCTTCCTGCTCGGGCTTGAGCAGTTGCAAGGACAAGATGGCGTCGTGCTTGCCATACAGCGGCATGGCGGGCTCGTGTTTGGTGTAGCCGTGGCGGTTCAAGAAGGCAGCGTCTTCTTCTTGGATGTGGCCGCTGTCGGGCAGCAAGATGGCGCACAAATCGCAGGTGGCAGGCGTGGCGTGAATGCGGCCACGAAAGCCTTGGCGGTACAGCAGCGGCACGTAGCCGCTGTGGTCCAAGTGCGCGTGGGTGAGAATCACCGCGTCCACATCGGTGGGGGTCACGGGCAACGGGCTCCAGTTGCGCAAGCGCAGTTGCTTGTAGCCCTGGAACAAACCGCAGTCGACCAGCAGTTGTTTGCCGTCGTGTTCGACCAAGTATTTGGAACCGGTGACCGTACCGGTTCCCCCCAAGAAGGTGATGTTGACGCTCATGCGCGAAGTATCCCCCGTTTAGGGGTGTGTGCCCGCGCGATCAGTTGAAAAAGCGCTTCAACTTCTCGGCCCATCCACCCTCTACCGGCGAGTGTTTGTCGCCGCCCTTTTTCAAGGACTCGTCCAGCTCTTTGAGCAACTTGCGTTGGTGCTCGGTGAGTTTGACGGGCGTCTCGACCGTGATGTGGCAATACAAATCACCTGGGAAGCTGGAGCGAATGCCTTTGATGCCTTTGCCACGCAAGCGGAACTGCTTGTCGTTCTGCGTGCCTTCTGGGATGTCGATGGCGGCTTCGCCGGCCAAAGTGGGCACGCGGATCTCGCCACCCAAAGCCGCGGTGGTGAAGCTGATCGGCACCGAGCAGTGCAGGTCATCGCCGTCGCGCTCGAAGATGTCGTGCTTCTTGATGCGGATCTCGATGAACAAATCACCAGGAGGGCCACCATTGGTGCCGGGTTCGCCGTTGCCGGTGCTGCGGATGCGCATGCCATCATCGATGCCCGCGGGGATTTTGACTTCGAGTGTTTTTTGCTTCTTGATCTTGCCTTGGCCATGGCAGCTGGTGCAGGGGTCGGGAATGATCTTGCCGGAGCCGCGGCAGTGCGGGCAGGTTTGCTGCACACTGAAAAAGCCTTGGCGCATTTGCACCTGACCGCTACCGTTACAGGTGGTACACGTTTTGACCGAGGTGCCAGGTTTGGCCCCCGTCCCACTGCAG
>JACCDZ010783571.1_pt1 | contig 22180 bp, 21 predicted proteins | sample 7449551 | NCBI WGS metagenome assembly JACCDZ01 (sample SAMN15323452, study PRJNA562643) | freshwater metagenome | isolation source: river surface water | place: USA:Blue River Watershed | collected 2017-08-18 | reverse complement strand
TGACCAAACGGCAACAGGGAAATTATACGCGGAGATGACACCACCGACGCCAAGTGGATGCCATTGCTCAAACATCCGATGATCTGGGCGTTCAGAGTGCATCGTTTTGCCGTAAAGCATGCGCGCCTGACCCACCGCAAAATCTGCCATGTCGATCATCTCCTGCACTTCGCCATCGCCTTCCTGTTTTGATTTGCCCATTTCTAATGAAACAAGGCTGCCTAGCTGGCCTTTGTTTTTTCTCAACTCTTCACCAATAAGTCGCACAAGCTCAGCACGTTTAGGGGCGGGGATTTTGCGCCATTCATAAAATGCCTGTTGTGCTTCAGTAATTGTTTGCTCAAGGTGAGAGACTCCAAGGCTTGGTACCTTTGCCAGAAGCGTATTATTTGAGGGATTAAAACTCTCAATATATTCGCCTGTATTATGTTTGGCGGCGTATTGTGTCAGCTTTTCGGTGTAGTGTGTCATACAAGTCATCGCACTTTTCTCCGTCAATTTTTAGATATATTCAGTTTTGTTGCGCCTGGTTGTGGCAACTTGCTTTGGGTCATTCATAAAACCATCCAGGAAGTTATAACGATAATATTGACCAAAACGATTGTCCATCATTTGCTGCAAAGAAATGTTCTCTTGCTTAGCAAAGCCTGCCTTGAAATGTTTTTCCTTCAGTGCCAAGTCAATAGTCACACACAAGCCACAGGCAGTGGTTAATTGTAAGGCGCTCCATTTCTGACCAAAAGCCTTCTGAGAGTGATATTTTTTGGTAAAATGACGTTCACTGTACACGCCATTAATGGTGCCTTCAACGGAGACATAAACTAACACGACATCATCTTCAACGCGTGGAATGGCATTATTAAAGATTTCGCACAGCAGTTCTTGCTTATTTCGTAGCTTTAAATCATTGATTAAAAAACGAAGCTTTTCACAATGTCCAGGATAGCGTACAGTTTTATAGTTGATATTTTTGACTTTACCTTTATAAGTGTCTTTAAGAGAACCAATCCCTCCAGAAGTGTTGAATGCTTCATAGGTTAATCCATCAATCTTAATCGTTTCAAGATCAGCTAATGGCTCAAGAGTCACGTTTTGATAATTACAAATCGCCTCACAGGGTTTGACATATTCATTAATAAGTCCTTCAGTTGACCAGGTGAGCGCATATTGCAGCGGATGGCTGACATTCACAGGAAGTGCGCCAACACGCATTTTAACGGTGTCAGTCTCATCAAACTGCTTGATAAGATCGTTGGTGACGACACTGATAAACCCAGGAGCAAGTCCGCACTGTGATGCAAAAACTTTACTGGTACTTTGTGCGAGTGTTTCAACATATCGCGTGGTTTCAACATCTTCGGTGAGATCAAAGTAGTTGACATTGCATGCCTTGGCAGCTTCTGCCACTTTCTTGGTAAGAAAATAAGGCAAAGCGGCAGCAAGCGCCTGTATATCATGCTGTGTGATATAGGCTTGGACGTTTTGTTGGTGGTTGATGTCTAGAATACAGTGGGTGAGGTTGTGAACATATTTTCCCAGTTGAAGCGGTTTCCTGTCCGCTTGGATGTCCGCAATATGCACATGATAGTCACCGCTTGATGCCAACATGACTCCTGTCAATAATCCTACTCTGCCGCTGCCAAATATTAGTATATTAATCATAACTGCTTCCCTTTTTTATAAACTAATGACGTGCTGAGTGAATGGAAATTGAGTAACTCCAGTTGGTAAGCCACACAGCAAAAAACTCCTTACAAATATAGTTATCTTTAGTAACTAAATTCTGAAGTTATTTTACATATTGTTATTATTGTTGCAATAAGAATTGAAGCAAAATCATGATGTGGTTTCTGGTTGCCAGTTTTAAGGATCTTCAATTTAATAACTGGAGTTACGCACTTTTGCTGGTTTTGAATACTACCCCGTCCGCTTTGCGTCCACCCCTTCGCTAACGAAGGGGAATTAAGCGATACGCATTCCCAAAATTCCCCTTCACTGGTGAAGGGGTGCCGAGCCTGCCTGACCACTCCAGAGTGGTCAGACCTGCGAGGCGGGGTAGTTGAGCACAAGTGCGTAACTCCAGTTAATAGCGTATCTCAGTAAAAGAACCGTTACTTGGTGACAAACTATAGTGCATGAATAGGCAAGAAAAATAAACGCTTGATAAATAACGATATATTTACGTTATGTACCACTACTAATTGTTTTATAGCTTAGGAGGGACCAAATTAGCTAAATGTTTATGCCTTAACTATGCTTAAATCACTTTTAAAATAACCCCTTTCAGTTATGTCAAAGCACTATAAGAGTCTTATTGCGCTGATAATGTTACTAGTGGTTGCAACGCATGGGATTTGGGTGCTTTATGTTTATAGTCAGAGCTACCCACAAGATAAGCTTGAGCAACGAATCGTGATCACTGGGGTCGTTGCCAGTTTGATCGATGAAGATAAGGCGGTGAGTAAATTTCTGTTTGCAACCAAAGAAGGTTTGTTACGTTTAAGCTTATATAGCAGTAGAAATCTAAGACCATGGCAGTTGACCCCAGGTTCGCGCTGGCAGTTGACTGTGAAGCTTAAAGAGCCTTCAGGCTTTAGCAATCCCAATGTTTTTAGCTACGCCACCTGGCTTAAACGCCAAGCAGTCAAAGCGGTAGGCTACGTCATCACTACTGAGCAGGTGAAGTTTAAAGGGATTGATTATTTTTATTTCGTTGAGCGAATGCGCTATAAAATAGACCGCATCCTTGGTAGAAATATCAAGGATATACAGTTAAGGGCGCTTGCCAGCGCATTGTTGATTGGCAATAAAAATGACTTAACGCTTGAGGATAAGCGTTTGTTTCAACAAACAGGAACCTCACATCTTATTGCGATTTCAGGGTTACATATTGGCATGATCGCCTTGTTTGCCTTTGCTTTTGTTTGGGTTTTATGGTCGCTTTCTATAGGTTTGTGCCAGAGATTTCCAGCGCAGAAAGCGGCATTGATTGCGGCTATTCTAAGTGCGTTTTCATATAGCCTGCTTGCAGGATTTGCCATTCCCACGCAACGCGCATTTATTATGGTTTTAGTTTTCTCCGTGGGCTTATTAACCAATCGCAAGATCAACAGCTTCTATTTACTGCTCTTGGCAGCGCTCATTATTGTATTATGGCATCCCTTATCCCTATTTGATCCTGGGTTTTGGTTATCGTTTATGGCGGTCTTTTTTTTAATTGTAATCAATCGAGCCTTGTTATTACTTAAGCGTTTACAGCGTTATGTACTCATTCAGCTGGTGCTCATGGTACTCTTAATTCCTTTGACGATCTTTTGGTTTCAAGGTTTCAGCTTAATCAGTGTTGTGGCGAATTTATTGGCCATTCCATGGTTGAGTTTTTTGATTGTTCCAAGTTTATTTATCAATCTGCTACTGTGGTTGTGTGGCATAGATTTGTGGTTTATCAGTGCGTATCTGATCGAAGCACTTGTATGGTGGCTGCAGGTTTTGCCAACCGGTAGCTTGTTTTTCCATTGGCATAGCATCTCTATCTTTGCAACGGGCTCAGCGATTACGGGGTTATTGCTATTGCTCTTTCCATTGCCGTGGCACGTCCGTCTACTTGGCATGGTGATGCTGATGCCTCTAGCGCAGAAAGATCGTCTGGAAACTGATGTTGTATTAAAACTCACCGTGCTGGACGTTGATCACGGCTTAGCCGTAGTTATGCAAACTGCAACGGATGTGATCGTCTACGATACGGCTGGAAGTGCTAATAAGAAATTCGTGGTGGCGGAACAAACTCTCATTCCCTATTTGAAAAATCAAGGCGTACATCGCATAGATAGACTGATTATCAGTCATTTGGATAAAGATCACAGTGGCGGGCTTCAAAGTGTTTTAAATCACTTTGATGTTAAAGAAGTGATTGCCAATGAGAAAATTGCTGCATTAAATAATGGGATTTGCCAAAGTGGCATGAAATGGCAGTTGGATGGTGTAAATTTTCAGTTTCTCACCGCAAATCATTTGACGGGGAATAATGGTTCTTGTGTTTTAAAAGTCAGTGTTCAGGGCAAATCTATATTACTTACAGGCGATATTTATAAAACTGCCGAGCATTATTTGCTTAAAACCTATCCTGAAATTTTGGCATCAACGATTTTACTAGCCCCTCATCATGGCAGTGGCAGCTCATCATCCAGGGAGTTTATCAAAACTGTTGAGCCAGAATACGTGATCTTTAGCAGCTCAACACATGAAGGTTTTAAGCATCCACATAACGAGGTTGTACAAACTTATCTGGATGAAGGGGCGAAAATATTAAATACCGCACAACATGGTGCAATCACGGCTGTATTTAAGGATAATGGCGAGCTGAGCATACAAACGAATAAAGTTGAATAGCAGGAGAGATGAGCGTGAAAAAAATAGGGCATATGATCATGGGAGTGATGTTATTATCACTGTTGATCGCCAATACGGCGATATTTGGATTGCCTGTTATTTTATGTTCGCTACTAAAGCTTATTCCATCTATAAGCTGGCAAAATCAGATGGGGAAGATACTGATTTTCTTAGCAACTCTGTGGATGACAATTAATAACAAAGTCAGTGGCTGGGTATTGCCTACACGCTACGAAATAAGCGGTTACCAGGACTTTAGTATGTGTCGTTCGTATCTCATTCTTAGTAATCATCAAAGCTGGTTGGATATTGTTGTCTTGCAACAGGTTTTTTTAAATCGCATTCCCTTTGCCAAATTCTTTATGAAAAAAGAGCTCATTTATGTGCCAATTATTGGACTGGCATGTTGGGCGCTTGATTTTCCTGTTATGAAGCGTTATTCAAAACATTATCTTAAAAAGCATCCTGAGAAAAAAGGGCAGGATTTAGATGAAACCAGGCGTGCTTGTGAACGCTTTAAAAATCGACATGCCTCCGTGGTGAACTTCGTTGAGGGAACGCGTTTTACCCCACACAAGCATAAACAGCAACACTCGCCTTTTAATCATTTGCTTAAGCCAAAAGCAGGTGGTGTGGCGCTTGCGTTGGAGGTTCTTGGAGATAAGGTTAAAGGCGTTCTTAATGTTACCATCGTTTACCCTGAGCAACACCCTGGTTTTTGGGATTTCCTGTGTGGCATGATGACCAGGGTGCGTATCCATATTGAGCTCATTGAACCTGCCACAATTCCTTATCAGCATTATTATGAGAGCGAGATGGCAAAAGTGCACTTTCAAGCTTGGATTAACCAGCTATGGCTGCAAAACGACAGGATAATGACAAAAATATTGCGGGATAAATCACTTAACATTGATAAAGCAAAGCAGTAAGATGTGCGCCATAATTTGGACGAAACCACTTTAAACGGGTGAAAAATGTTAGTAAGTAAGCCAAAGAGTCAAGAGATGTCAATGTTAGAATATAAAAAATATATGTGTGTTGTTTGCGGCTGGATTTATGATGAGGCTGATGGTTGGCCAGAGGATGGGATTCATCCTGGCACCAGGTGGGAAGATGTGCCTGAAGATTTCGAGTGCCCTGATTGTGGCGTGGGCAAAGAAGACTTTGAAATGATGGAGATCTAAGGGGTGATCCAGTTAATGGCGGACGAAAACGCTTAATTTGATCCAAACCTGCTTGCATTAATGATATGGCTGGGCTAGATTTTTAGTGCAAAAAACCGAACGTGTTGATTGTGCCCACATTAAAAATAACAGGAGAAAGACGATGGACATTAAACGGATGAAAGAACAAAAGGGTTTTTCATTGATTGAGTTACTGATTGTAATTGCAATTATCGCGATTTTAACGGCAATTGCCATTCCAATGTACAGTAGCTATACAGAACGAGCCAGGACGACCGAAGCGTATTCTTTTATAGGTTCGGATAAATATTTAGTTGCCGAGCAGGTTAACGCCAATGGCGGAGTAGTACCAACTACCTTCAATATCGCAGGATCTGCCAAAACGGGTAAATATGGTAGTGTTGCCATGACAACAGCTGGAGCCATTGTTTATACGTTTAGTGCAGAGGCTGGAGCAATCCTCAACGGTCAAACCATTACGCTATCACCTAATGCAACGGCTAATGGAGTGGAGTGGACGTGTGCGTCAACGATAAATAGCGCTACGATGTTTGATGCATGCGCTCAATTAAACTGATTTTAATCTAAAAAGTAACACTGGTGAAAAATGGTGTTACCATAAGGTTAATCACGATAATGATACAAAGCAATGCCACTGCAAGGTGGCATTTTTTTTGCCCTAGATTTTTGGTCATTTGTGGCATAAATGACAACAATAACCCTATGGAAAATATGAGACTGAATTGACTAAGCTGCAATTTAAAAAGGTTACTGACCATTGCGTGTGTCATCCCTGCAAGCACACTGGTAAAAGCCACAAAGTATAAAGCAGACTGCTTATTGTCTTTCATATACTCACAAGCACGACGAAGGCTTCTTAGTCCGACAAGTAAAAAGCAGGCAAGTCCAATGATGCCCCATTGGCTCGCAATGGTGAGAACAATATTATGTGGATAATCGTGAAGATAATACAAGGCATTGAGTTCACCAACCCCAAGGAAAGGATAATGTGCGGCTAATGCCAAAGATTTCGCCCATAAGCCCCAGCGATCTTGATTAGCCAGAAAATTGCGCTCAAGGAGATAACTACCACCAACGACTTGATGGATGTTGTAAAAGATGAATGCCCCAATCACAAAAGCAAGAATTTGCCAACTAAGAAAACGGATCAGTATTTTGTGATTTAAAATGCCAAGGACGAGTGTGATAACAATGTACTCGAGGATCAGTGCGCGTGAGCTGTGCGCAATCACGACAAACCAGAGTGAGCTCATGGTCAGCAAACTTAAGGCTTTAAAGATGCGACTGTAGTCCTGGCTTAATAGTGGCAGGCATAAAAGCGGCAAAAACCATGTGGCAAAATGATCAAAAAACCGCGGGTTAGCAAAGTTAAATTGCCTGAGAAAAAATACAGGCAAATTAAACCCCGCTATGCCAGGGGGGGTGTAAAAATGGGCAAGTAAGACATTTAAAATCAAAATAATGCTATAGCTAATCGCGCATATGATGATCGTGGCAAGAAGCCATTGGGTGTTTTGGGGAAATTGATGGAAGTAATGCGTAAGAAAAAGCACGGCAAGGACTAAGCCGATATCGATGGATATGCCTTTAAATGCGGTGGCAGGGTGATAGGCAAAGGATGCCGATAAAATGCCAATAAAGAAAAATAACACAATGAGGCTCTTTGTCCACGTAGATAATGCGCTAAAAGCACTGATGATATTGGTTTTGCCGCTGCGACTCATACTCAATAAAGTTAAGATAATTGCCCAGCAAAACAAGGCAGTAAGTCCGCGCCAGGCATAAAGCATGACGGCATTATTCATGGGAGCTTTGTAAAATCCAATTGGACTCCAAAAAACCATGAATAAACCCAAAAGCATCATCGCATAAATACAATGCTGTGTTTTGTTACTGCCAAATACTTTTAGAGTTAGTCTGTGCATAGCATCCATTTTAAATCTGTCCTGATAAGTATGAGCTTTAAAAATTTTTCTTTTGACCGAGGTTGAAGCCAAGCCAGCTTATGCACGCAAGTGTCATCCCGATAACTAAACCAATAATCACGCATCCAACGATCAAGGGAATGAAAATAGTATGAATATGCGTGATCATTTGGTGCCAGGCAAAGTTATCCTCGTGAAACAAGGGAGTTTCTCCAAGCAAGAAACAGCCAAACAGATAAGCACCATACATCATTGGCAGCATGGTGATGGGATTGCTGATCCAGACAAGTGCTACGGCAATAATTAAGTTGGCGCGCAAAAAAAGTGCCAAAATTGCAGTAGGAATCATCTGAAACGGCATCGGCATCATGCACATAAAACCACCGATCATGCAGGCTTTGCTGACACCATTGCGATCAAAGTGCCACAAAAAATTATGGTGCATGTATTTGTGTAAGAAGCGCAGCCACTTATGCTGTTTCAATTCTTCTTTTGTAGGCAAAAACTTACGTTTCATTGGGGGGAAGTCAATGGTTATTTGGATCGTCAAAGCATAACAAAACTCAGTATAAAAAGCTTCGTGTCAGCGGCAGAAAGCTTAAATTTATTCACTGCAAGCTCCTGTGCTTTGTTGCGAAAAATCTTGCTTAAAAAGTCTTTTTTGTGTATGTTGTTTTGGTTTTAAAAGTAGGTCATGACAGGGTCATGATCTTGTTGTGGGTCTATGTGTTAAACCTATTAATTAATGTAGAGAAATAATGATTATCACACAAAATGTTTTCTTGATTGGTCCAGTTGGTGCTGGCAAAAGTACAATAGGTCGCCAGCTGGCGAGTGAACTTAAGCTTGAGTTTGTTGATTCCGATCGTGAAATTGAGCAACGCTGTGGTGTTGATATCGATTGGATTTTTGATCTTGAAGGAGAGGAAGGCTTTAGGAAAAGGGAGCAAGAAGTGCTAAATGACTTGGCAAATCGCCAAGGTATTGTATTAGCTACTGGAGGTGGTGCCATTCTTCTGCCTGAAAATAGAACTTTGTTATCCTCGCGCGGCAAAGTCGTTTATTTGCAAGCTTCGATTGAGCAGCAGCTGGAGCGCACTGCGAAAGATAAGAAACGTCCGCTGTTACAGGTAGATGATAAAGAAGCACAATTAAAAAAACTAATGTCAGAACGCGAGCCGCTTTATCAGGAAATCGCGGACATCACTATTGAAACAAGTGAGACAACCGTGCGTAATGTCGTGCAAAGAATTACAAATTTACTCATGGAAGAAGCTGTGTGATCACAGAAGTAGTGGTTTCGCCAAAAGGCAAACCAGCTTACGCTGTCCTTATTACATCAAAAATTGATTTTGAAGCGCTTCAATCATACGTTAAAGATAAAGAAGTGCTTATTGTTACTAATAAAACTATTGCTGAGCTTTATTTGCCTAGACTGGAAAGAGCAATTGAGAAGCATTGCTTTAAATGTGCTCATTGTATATTGAACGATGGGGAGGTGTATAAAAATAGCGATTCCTTAAATACGATTTATCAGTATTTATTGGAGCGTAATTATACGCGTCATTGCGTGCTTATTGCTTTAGGTGGTGGTGTGATTGGTGATGTTACAGGATTTGCGGCTGCTACCTATCAACGTGGTGTGAGTGTGATTCAAATCCCAACCACTTTGCTATCACAGGTTGACTCGTCGGTTGGCGGCAAAACAGCGATCAATCATCCCCTGGGCAAGAATATGATAGGGGCTTTTTTTCAACCAAAACTGGTGATTACAGCAGCCGAATTTTTAACGACTTTGCCTCGGCGCGAGTTCTTTGCAGGAATGGCGGAGGTTATCAAATATGGCTGCATTATCGATGTAGATTTCTTTGTATGGCTTGAGAAAAATGTGGTGTTACTTGAGCAGCGTGACTCCGAGGCATTGATTTATGCGATTGCCAAAAGCTGTGAGCTAAAAGCACAGGTTGTGGCGCGGGATGAAGAAGAAAAAACTGACGTGCGTGCGCTGCTAAATTTTGGGCACACCTTTGGTCACGCGATTGAATGTTGTCAGAATTACCAGGGTTTAAAGCATGGTGAGGCGGTCGCTGTTGGCATGGTAATGGCTGCGCAATTATCGGTCGAGTTAGGCTTCATTAAGGAAGCGGTTGTGGCGCGCATTATATCATTGCTCCGGGCATTCTCGTTGCCTGTTACGCTGCGAGGAGGCTTTACCAAAAATGAGTTTATCTTAGCGATGTTGCGAGATAAGAAAAATACAACCACAGGTATTACCTTCATTGTATTGGATGGGATAGGGCGAGCTAAAGTTGATAAATCGGTTTCTAAAGCCAGGCTATCACAATTTTTAGAGCAGTATTTTTGACAAAATCGTATACGACTATTGCTTTATTGCATCGCCCTTTAACGCAACGCCAGACATCCATAAACCATTGTCACACACATAAGTCTCCATGCTGGCAGAGGCATTGTTTTTCCAATTTGACTGAATATTGGCAACCGCATTTCCCCCGATTGCTTGCGCCTGGTGCTTCAAGTTAAGCAAGGCTGAGTAAAAAACCCAATTGCATGAGGCAGCGGGATCCCTGGCAAAGGCATTTGCTCGGCGACTTGTTTTAATTTCGCCTAGGGTTTTGGCGCCAAAAGGTGCTGAGTTGTTGCCAAAATAGAACTTAAAGTCCCCCGTTTCTGTTTTGACTTTTGGTGGCATGGTCGTCATTGCTTGGTTGATATTATAATTCCCAAGACCCGTGTTAGATGTGCATGCACTCATGAGTAGAGTACCACTGAAACCCAGGCTGGCTAACAATAGTTTGGATATGTAACGCATTGTGAATCTCCATTGTGTGAAGCATTATATTTGTGGTCATTGTATCAACTTAAGTGCTAAAAGGCTTAGTTTTAAGAAATTATGAGTCATCCTCATCAAGCATACCAAATCCGTCACTGGGTCACTACGGGCATTATGTTGATATGAGCCTGTAAGCATACATGACCAGTGCAAGCAAAGCAAAGAGGAGGGCAATGAAGATCACAGGAAGTAGCCCATATTTCAGCCATGGTGTTTGTCCTTCTATGCCATAAACACTGCCTTTTAGCACGACTTGCTCGTTACGAGACAGACTCGCCATGGTTTGACCTTGAGGATTAATCAGCGAAGTAACGCCATTGTTGGTTGCTTGAACAACGTAACGCCCGGTTTCAAGGGCACGCATTTGTGATATCTCCTCGTGTTGCCAGGGAGCAAGGGAATCGCCAAACCAGGCATCGTCACTAATAACAGCAATTAAGCTGGCATGTTGTAACTGCGAGCGTACCTCAGATGGATAGGCGATTTCATAACAGATAAATAAGGCAACACTTAAGCCGTTCATCGTCAGTAAAGGTTGCACTTCATCTCCTTTGGTAAAGCTTGACATGGGAATATTGAAATATGCCATAAAGGGTTCAAGTAAATAGGAAAAGGGATAGTATTCCCCAAACGGAACCAAATGATGTTTATAGTAATGTCCTGATCCTAGACCATAGACAAATGCCGAATTAAAATATTGATCGCTTGAATTTAAAGCAACGGTGCCGACCAAAATGGCACTTTTTTGCTGTTTCCCCAAGTCATCAACCTGGCGTAAAAATGGCTCGATAAAAGGTTTAAATGTCGGGATCGAGTTTTCAGGCCAGAAAATCAAATCTGCGGGATTATCTGTTGTCGTGGTGTAGTAATGATTAATAATGGTTTGCAGCATGCCAGGGTCCCATTTCTGATCCTGAATGTAATTCCCCTGGATGATGGTGATGCTTTTTTCGATGCCATCATCTTTTGTCCAGTGCATTTGTGTGAGACCCCAAGCGGATAACAGGCACAGGATAATGGTACTGGTCAAGCCGGAGAATATTGTGAATTTGTTCAGGTGAATAAGTATTTCACTGATACAAAGCGCCATAAAACATACCACAAATCCAATGAGAAAAACGCTGCCAATTGGGGCGAATAAGGCTAAGATGTTATGCGTTTGTGAATAGCCAAGAAGTACCCAGGGGAAGCCAGTGAATAAATGAGTACGAAGCAACTCAAGTACCAGCCAGGCTATGGGCAGTAAAAGGATTCTGTAAAGGAAATATTGATGACGAAGTTTGGCGTAGCAGTATGCAAAACTAAGAAAGAATAAGCTTAAAAATAAAATAAACAGGATAGTGAGACTGACTCCAAGGAAAATAGATTGGCTAAAAGCGTGAATGCTGACATAGATCCACGAAATACTTGAGCCAAAGAATCCTATGCCATAAGCATAACCAATCCATAGGTAATGAGCTGTTTTTTTCTGTCTGTGTAAAACCTGGAAAAAGCTAACTAAAGAGACAAATGCACAAAGGCTAAGCCCAAAGGGTGAAAATGCAAAGGTTAGAATGGCGCCTGTCAGAAGGGAGAGTAGGCTATAAATCAATAAGGGCATGAAATATCAGGCTTGCTGAACGGTTACATGTAATGAGCGCACACGACGTTTGTCAGCAGCGACAACCTTAAAAGTAAACTGTCCTATGCTAAGTTCCTCACCTACCTCAGGCAGATGTTCCAATTGGTTGATGATAAGCCCTCCAATGGTATCGACTTCACTGTCGTCAATGTTTGAATCAAAAAAATCATTGAAGTCTTCTATTTCAGTTAAGGCATCAACATTAAACTCATGCTCACTAATTTGCACAATTTGCGTATCCTCTTCATCGAATTCATCTTCAATATCACCAACGATTTCTTCAAGGATGTCCTCAATTGTTACAAGCCCTGAAATGACCCCGTATTCATCCACCACGATCGCAAGATGATTGTGACTTGCCTTAAAGTCTCTTAGGAGAGAATCAAGTTTCTTGCTTTCGGGAACAAAAATCGCTGTGCGCAATATAGGCTTTAAGTGTTCAACTGTGAGATCCTTATGTTCAACCATTACCTTAAGCAAATCTTTAGTATGTAGTATCCCTAAAACGTCATCACGGTTTTCTGAGAAAATCGGCAGACGCGTATGGCTTGAGTTGATAATGGTTTGAATTATTTCTGTGCCTTTCATTCCAGCATGTATTGTAGCCATTTGCGTGCGTGGAATCATAATATCGCCCACAGAAGATGAGGCAACGTTTAATACGCCCTTGATCATGTCACGAGATTCAGCATCAATGGTTCCTTTTTTGACAGCAAGATCAATCAGCCCCAGAAAATCAGAGGAGTTGTGAGGCATTAAAATGGTGGTGGCAATTTTTTCCAGCCAGGTTTGAGTGTGTTCGGGAGGGTCGTTTTTTATCTGTTTCTCGTCCATATATCAATTATTTCTCAAGATAAGGGTTATCAATTCCAAGTTCAGTGAGTAGAGAAATCTCAAGAGACTCCATTTCAGCTGCATCAGCTTCATCAATATGATCATAGCCAACAAGATGAAGTATGCCATGGATCAAGATATGGCACCAGTGATGATTAAGCAGTTTACCTTGTTCACGTGCTTCCTTGGTAAGGACAGTGGGGCAGATGATAATGTCTCCTAGGAATCCATCTACATCAGCATCTTCAGGAAGTCCAGGAGGGCGCTCAAAAGGAAATGATAATATATTGGTAGCGTTGTTTTTGCCTCTATAACTGTGATTATAATGCTGCATTTCAACATCGTTGACAATCTGAATACTGATGATGGCAGTGTCGATTTTAAGCGCCTGCAAGGCGTGATTAGCCCAACCGACAAGTTGTTGCTGTGGAGGATGTGCGAGATTATCTGGATTATTAATGTCTAAGTTAAGCATTTGCCTAGTAGTCCTGACTATGGTTTTGCTCATAGACATCATACGCGGCAACAACGCGTTGGACAATCGGGTGACGAACGACGTCAACGGTTTCAAAAAAGGTCATGCTAATCCCCTCAACTCCTGCTAAGACCTCAATGGCATGCCTTAGTCCTGGGGTGATCCCTTTTGGCAAATCAACCTGAGTAATGTCACCAGTCACAATCGCCGTGGAGTTAAAACCAATGCGGGTTAAGAACATTTTCATTTGTTCTTTGGTGGTGTTTTGACTTTCATCCAGGATGATAAAAGAGTCGTTAATCGTGCGTCCACGCATATAGGCAAGTGGAGCAATTTCAATAACCTGCTTTTCAATGAGTTTGGTGACGCGTTCAACGCCCATTAAATCATACAATGCGTCATACATTGGTCGCAGATAAGGATCTACTTTTTGTGCGAGGTCCCCTGGCAGAAAGCCAAGCTTTTCTCCTGCTTCAACAGCAGGGCGCACAAGGACTAAACGTTTTACCAGACCTTTTTCAAATGCTGCCACAGCGCATGCCATTGCCAAATAAGTTTTCCCTGTGCCTGCGGGTCCTATGCCGAAATTGATGTCATTTTCCTGAATGCGTTTTAGGTAACGCTCCTGATTAATTGTTCTCGGACTGATTGGACGTAAACCAATGATGATCTGAAACTCAGGGATGAATTTTTCTTTTTTCTCCACCTGATTTACTTTAGCCATCGCGTTTAGTGCGATGTTAAGTTCTTTATTGTTGAGTTCATAATTAGCATCATTGACTAATTTTTCATAAAGCTCTACTAAAAAATCTTGTGCATCTTTAATCGCAGTTTTTGGTCCTACAATACGGAAACTATTACCACGCTGGATGATTTCAACAGCGAGATATTTTTCAATTAAGTGCAGGTTTTCATTAAGGTTTCCACATAGCTTGGCAAGCATTTGTGCACTATCTGGTTCAAGGTAAAACTGAATTGATTTCATGAAGTTAAATCATTTCTCCGCGTAGTGAATGTGGTAAAGCTTCGACGATTTTAACATCAACTAAATGACCAATTAAATGGGGATCACCAGCAAAGTTGACGATGCGGTTATTTTCTGTGCGTCCAGCGAGAATGGCGTCATCTTTCTTGGAAATACCCTCGACCAGAATGCGTTGAGTGGAGTCAACCATCTGGCGGCTTATGACCATTGCATTGTGGTTAAGTTGATCCTGGAGTCGTTTTAAACGTTCTTTTTTAATTTCAACGGGGGTGTCATCGGGCAGGTTAGCTGCTGGTGTTCCAGGGCGTTTGCTGTAAATAAAGCTAAAGGATTGATCAAAATGAACTTCCTTGACAAGATCGATTAGTTTCTCAAAGTCTTCTTCGGTTTCTCCTGGGAAGCCTACGATAAAGTCAGAAGAGATGGCAATATCTGGGCGAACTTTTCTGAGTTTACGAATCTTCTGTTTGAACTCAAGAATTGTATGATTACGCTTCATGGCTGCTAGTATGCGATCAGAACCGTGTTGGACGGGAAGGTGAAGATGATTAGCAAGTTGCGGGACTTCCGCGTAGGCATTAATTAAATTATCGGAAAACTCCACAGGATGTGAGGTGGTAAAGCGAATGCGTTCGACGCCGTCAATTGCTGCAATAAAATGGATTAGTAGTGCCAGATCAGCCGTATCTCCTGAAGCCATCTTGCCAAGGTAATGATTGACATTTTGTCCCAGGAGTGTAATTTCTTTCACTCCTTGCTCTGCTAGAATCGCGCACTCGGCTAAAACGTCTTCAAACGGACGGTTCACTTCGGGTCCGCGCGTATAAGGAACAACGCAGTAAGAACAATACTTGTCGCAGCCTTCCATAATGGATACGAATGCTTTCGCTCCTTCGGCTTTAGGCGCGGGAAGATGGTCGAATTTTTCGATTTCAGGAAACGAAATATCCACCTGGGATATTTGAGTGCTTTGTTTTTGCTTAATAAGTTCGGGCAAACGATGGATCGTTTGCGGTCCAAAAACAATATCCACAAAAGGGGCGCGTTTAATGATATTCTCACCTTCTTGAGAGGCAACACAACCCCCGACGCCAATCACGAGATTCGGGTTTTTATTTTTAAGATTTTTCCAGCGTCCAAGTTCATGGAATACTTTTTCTTGTGCCTTCTCGCGGATTGAGCAGGTGTTGATGAGGATGATGTCGGCTTCGGTATAATCTTCTGTTTTGCTGGTATTAAAATGCTCCCCTAAGATCTCATTCATCCTTGATGAATCATATTCATTCATCTGGCAGCCAAGGGTTTTGATGTAAACCTTTTTAGGTTGTTTTGAGGGATTTTCAATCACGCTTTCACTCATTTTAATTTACCTGATTTTTTACTATTCAACTGGAGTTCGCCATAATATATATAACCTCTACGAGTAATAAATCGTGAAGCAGGGTGGCAAAAAGCCGACACAGGGTAGCGGGTTTTACAAAAAAATGCCAGCACAATGTACAGCTGATGGAGCTGATTTCCGAAAGCAATGAGGTGGTAATTCCAGTGACTTAAGCAGTGATATCTTCACATGAGGACGCAATTGTTTTTAATGAGTCCTGGTATGCCTCAAGAATTTGATGTTTGGTCTTTATGCTTGCATCTTTTTCGACGATAAGCCTGGTTAGCTCAAGAGCTGAGGTGAAAAAATTATCAAACATTGAGCCTGTTAATTGATCAAGTGGGTTGGAAGATTCAAATAAATCGCCATCCTCAAACAAACTCTTATCAAGCCTAAAAACATCGTCCTCTGGAATGGCTGTTACGGGTGTTGGCGTTTTTTTGTTCCTGCTCATGTTTATTTTCCTCGTGCTTTGTTAATCGCTGCTTGAATGGCTTCTTGCGGGGCAAAACCTGGAATAACCGTGGTGTTGATCGCTGTAGCCCCTGTTAAAGGCATAACAATAATGGCAGGCGTGCCTTGAATGCCCAGTTTATCAAAACCTAATTTCATGTCTGCTGCGATATTTTCAGTGACTTTCTTTTCTTTAATTAAGCTTTCTGCTTTTACAACATCAATGCCCACTTTCTTGGCGGCATCATTAATATCGGAAATCTTTAACTTTCCTTCGTCAATCCCTGTCGCAAAAACAGCATTGTGATACTTCAAGTAACCTTCGGCACCATTTAACATATAGGCAGCAATACCCATCTCAGCAGCATATTGTGAAGCTTCCCAGCGCTGACCAAAAATGGGGAATTCTTTGAAAATATATTTAACGTTTGGATTGGCATCCATGATTTTTTCCATTACAGGTGCTACCTTGTGACAGAACACACACTGGTAGTCAAAGAACTCAATGACAGCAACTTTAGCATCTTCGGGTCCAATGGTAGGTGTTTGTTCATTAGACAGCAATGCCTTTGCATTATCAAGCACTGAAGTCACTTGCTTTGTTTCTTGTGTGGCCATTAAATTTTTCTGGAAGACCTGCATAATACTTTGCATTTGCTCAGGGGTGAATTTACCACTGTCGCCAGAAATACCTGCTTTGAATCCTACAAGTATTTGAGTGTTATCCAGGCTTGCTCCTTGCGCTTTAAGCTGGGCGCTTACATTGCCTGCCACGCTATAGCCTAGCGTGTAGCTGACATCGTTGATTAATGTTGATTGATCGTTTTGCGTATTCGTTTTTTCGGGCGTTTTGACTTCATTATTGACGCTCACCTGGGTCGCTGTTTTGCCCGCTTCGGCAGGACCTTTGCTTGTATTATCGACGCTCACCTGAGTCGCTGTTTTGCTCACTTCGGCAGGGGTGTTGCCTGTATCTGCGGCAGGTTCAGATTTAGAACAACCCGCTAAAACAGTTGCGAACAGGGTAGCACCAAGGGTGTTGATGATAAATTTCTTTGACATGTTCATTGTTTATGAAACTCCATGTTGATGTTGATAAAAAATTGTTGACGGAACTATAACAAAGTTATTGCTAAAAGGAAAAAGATTCATGCTCTAAGTGCGCTTTCTTTTAAAGGTGCACTTGTTGGTATTGATAATATTTTTGATAACATCCTCGTTTATGGCGACGCATTGGGCAGGAGCGTATTGCATACGCCCTTGTATAAAGTGGGTGGTAACTTTGTCAAAACCCACTTAATTTAGGACGCAATGACGATGTTGTCAGTGCGATTGATATGCAGCTTGATGATAAATATTGAGTAGAGGTTTGGGTGAGTTTAGATACGAAGGCGTGATAATAAAAAGATTAATTAGCTGTGGTACTTGTAGCAGTAACAGCTTTTTCAGCGTTATCAGTAGATGTAGATGTGCCAGCCGTATTGGCGTTGGCTTTGTCTGCATTTTGAGAAGATTTGGTTTTTGCTGTCTCAGCTTGAGTTGCCTCTTCATGTGCCTTCATTTTGGCTTCCATTTCTTTTTGAAAAGCCTGCATTGTCTGTTCCATTTGCTCCTGACTAAGTTTTGGCTGGCTGCCTTCAATTCCTGCAACAAAACCCTGTTGTAGATCGCTAGTGTTTAAAGCAATATCCTGTTGCTTTAATTGTTCAGTCATATTTTTGCCAATTGAATAGCCAATGGTGTAGCTTGCGCCAGCAATATTATCCTGTGCGGCAGGGGCTGCTTGAACAACGCCAGCCTGAGCTGGTTTTGCTGCGGTCTGAGTGTCAGCAAAAGTACTAGAAACAAGTACTCCGCCTGTCAGAATTGATAATGCAACGGTGGTTAGTTTTCTCATAGTGACTCCATGGTTTGATTAATAAATTTGTTGAACTGAGCCCAGCTAGATTAAACAGCAGCTTGGCAAAGAACAAGCGCTTTACAGTAAAAAGCGCTAAAAATATCAAAAAGCGATGACATTTTATGTGCAGTTGCTAAACTGTTGCTCATTTAGGTTTGTATACGTATTGAATAGAATGGTCAGACGAATTAAACAAAGAGTGCCTGAAGGTGTATTCAACGCGACGATCAGCGCTTTGTCGCACGAAGGTAGGGGAATTGCCAGGCTCGATGGCAAAACAACATTTATTCCTTTTACCTTGGTTGGTGAAAAAGTGGAGTTTAAATATAGCTTGTGCAAATCGAATTACGATGAGGCAGCGTTAGTTCGAGTGATTAAGTCAAGTGATGAGCGTGTGACTCCCCCTTGTCAGTATTTTGAAATTTGTGGCGGCTGCTCTTTTCAACATGTGTCTGCGGATGCACAAGTCGAATTTAAACAACAGACGCTGCTGAGTCATTTTAAACACTTTGGTCACGGTTTGATTCCGATGAAGCTTATTCCACCATTGCACTCAAGTACGCATGAAGGTTATCGTACTAAGGCAAGATTGGGGGTGCGCTATGTAGACAAAAAATCGAAGGTTCTCGTTGGCTTTCGCGAGCGTGATGGGCGCTTTCTTGCAGAGATAGATAGTTGTAAGGTGTTGCACCCAAATGTGGGGCTCGATTTGACCGAGTTGCAGGCTTTGGTTAGCAGTTTGTCAATTTACAAAGAAATCCCACAGATTGAAGTTGCTGTGGATGATCAGGTGACAGCTTTGATTATTCGGCATTTAGCAGAGTTTAATGCGGATGATCTTGAGAAATTAACCACATTTGCAAGGCAGAAATACTTTTGGATTTACTTGCAGCCCAAAGGACCAGATACAATAAGGCGATTTCATCCTGATGCTGAGGAAAACCCCAAAACGTTGTCGTATCGGCTGCCTGACTATGGGATTACTATTTATTTTGAGCCCAATGACTTTACCCAAGTGAATTATGATATGAACCGCAAGATGTTAAAACAGGCAATGACGCTACTGGCGGTTGATAAACATGATACTGTCTTGGATTTATTCTGTGGTCTGGGTAATTTTAGCCTGCCGTTAGCAACACAAGCGAAGTATGTAGTCGGGATTGAGGGAGATGTGGCAATGACGAAGCGTGCGGCAATCAATGCCAAGAAAAACAATATTGATAACGTGGAATTTTATCCAGTAAATTTGTTTGAAGATATTTCCGCGCATGCGTGGATTCTGCATAACCGATTTAATAAATTATTGTTAGACCCGCCGCGTGCTGGTGCAGAAATGGTATGTAGGCAAATTGAGAAAATAAATCCAGAGAGAATAGTTTACGTTTCGTGTGATCCTGCTACTTTGGCACGAGACGCTGGGATTTTGGTCAATGAAAAAGGATATAAACTCCTGTCAGCTGGCGTTATGGATATGTTTCCACATACTACGCATGTTGAATCGATGGCAGTGTTTGAGAAGTAGATGTGATGGTGTAAAGAAAGGGTGATCGTGTGGATATAGAAGGGTTGATCAGTCAATTGATCAGTGATGAAGTTAGTGAGGATTGACAGTCCCAGATCATTCAACAAATTGATACTGAACTTTATGAGGAGAAAACGCTATTTGCTTTGGCAAAAGCATTGGAGGAGGGGCGGTTCTCACATTTGATCATTTACTTGTGCGGCAGTTTGACTCTTGGGCGTTTGGCAAAGTAACAGGAAGTTTTAAAAAAATCGGCATTGATAATATCCTCACCTATCATGGCGTATTGCGTACACCCTTCTAAACATCGGTGGAAATTCTGGCAAAGCCAAAAAATCGTAAAAAATTCTTGAAAAGCAAATTGCTATCACCATATTTCTGCCTGCAATAAAAACACTATGTTTAACAAAGCTTAAAAAGGAGTCTAAATATGGCAATTCGCCCCTTACATGATAGAGTGTTGGTTCGTCGCGCTGAGGAAGAACAAAAATCAGCAGGCGGCATTATCTTGACAGATAGTGCTAAAGAAAAACCAATGCAAGGCACCATTATTGCAGCGGGTAATGGTAAGATTTTGACAGACGGAGGTGTTAGGACCCTGGATGTTAAGGTTGGTGATAGGGTGTTATTCGGCAAGTATTCAGGAAATGAAGTCAAGGTTGATGGTGAAGAACTGCTGATGATGCGTGAAGAAGATATTATGGGTGTGATTGAGTAAGCGTTAGCTGCTTGATTAACCTGATACATTTTATTTTGATAAACCTGTAGGAAAATTAAAGAGGAAAAAACATGGCAGCTAAAGAAGTAATGTTTTCAGATGATGCGCGTGCGCGTATGTTAGAAGGTGTTAATACACTGGCAAATGCAGTAAAAGTAACCTTAGGTCCGAAGGGGCGCAATGTGGTTCTTGAAAAATCATTTGGGGCGCCTGCAATTACCAAAGATGGCGTATCTGTTGCCAAAGAAATTGAGTTAAAAGATAAATTTGCCAATATGGGTGCGCAGATGGTTAAAGAGGTGGCATCTAAGACGGCAGATATCGCAGGTGATGGTACAACAACTGCAACGGTTTTGGCTCAGGCGTTGTTGACTGAAGGCTTAAAGTTGGTTGCTGCGGGGATGAATCCAATGGATCTTAAGCGTGGTATTGATAAAGCTGCGATAAAAGCAGTGGAAGCGCTTAAGGCGCTATCAAAGCCCTGTGCTGACAACAAAGCGATTGAGCAGGTAGGAACTATCTCTGCCAATACGGATGCCACCGTTGGCAGAATCATTGCTGAAGCGATGAAAAAAGTAGGTTCAGAGGGTGTGATTACCGTAGAGGAAGGAAAAGGCTTTGAAGATGAGCTTGATGTTGTAGAGGGCATGCAATTTGATCGTGGTTATTTATCACCATATTTTGCAACTAATCAAGAGAATATGACTGCTGAGCTTGAAAACCCATATGTTCTGATTGTTGACAAAAAAATCTCTAATATTCGTGAGTTGTTACCCGTGCTGGAGGGTGTTGCCAAGTCTGGCAAGCCGTTGTTGATTATTGCTGAAGATGTTGAAGGGGAAGCTTTGGCAACTTTGGTCGTTAATAATATTCGTGGCATTGTTAAAGTGGCTGCCGTTAAAGCTCCCGGGTTTGGTGATCGCCGTAAATCAATGCTCGAAGATATTGCTGTCTTAACTGGTGCAACTGTCATCGCAGAAGAAGTTGGTTTAACGCTTGAAAAAGCGACTGTTGAGCATTTGGGTGCGGCAACTCGCGTGCAAATAACCAAAGATGATACAACGGTCATTGATGGGGCTGGGCAAAAAACAGCTATAGACGCGCGCATTGCTCAAATTAAAAAACAAGTAGAGGAGGCAACTTCTGACTATGATCGTGAGAAGCTGCAAGAGCGCTTGGCTAAGCTTGCAGGTGGTGTTGCGGTAATTCGTGTAGGTGCTGTCACTGAAGTTGAAATGAAAGAGAAAAAAGATCGTGTGGATGATGCGTTGCATGCAACTCGCGCAGCAGTTGAAGAAGGTGTTGTCGCAGGTGGCGGAGTCGCACTTCTTCGCGCTCAAGTAGCGCTTGAAAGCCTAAAAGGTGACAATGAAGATCAGGATCACGGTATTGCTTTAATGCGTCGTGCGATGGAAGCGCCTCTGCGTCAGATCGTTAAAAATGCGGGTGGCGAGGCTTCTGTCGTGGTAAACAATGTGCGTGCTAAAGCAGGTGATTACGGTTATAACGCAGCGAACGACACCTATGGTAGTATGATCGAAATGGGGATCCTTGATCCAACCAAGGTTGTTCGTTATGCCTTGCAGCATGCAGCATCTGTTGCGGGCTTGATGATTACCACTGAGGCGATGGTTGGTGAGATCAAAGAAGATAAAGCTGATGCAGCGGGCGCTATGGGTGGAATGGGTGGTATGGGCGGTATGATGTAAGCTGTTTGTTTAAACCACTACTGTAGTGACAATACTTTAATGAAGGGGCGAAAGCCCCTTTTTTGTGCATGTTTTAATCATAAAGAAAGAAAATCAAAAAAAGCTAAAGAAAGGAGTTGCGGGGTTTAGAATGGTGTGTATAATGGCACCTCGTTGTCGCTGAGAATGTTCGGTGCAGGTGCCCAGGTAGTGGGTTTCTTAAGATGTTTAGA
>JACCDZ010248782.1_pt1 | contig 22187 bp, 18 predicted proteins | sample 7449551 | NCBI WGS metagenome assembly JACCDZ01 (sample SAMN15323452, study PRJNA562643) | freshwater metagenome | isolation source: river surface water | place: USA:Blue River Watershed | collected 2017-08-18 | reverse complement strand
TGGCTGACACGGTCAAAACCCGCGAGCCGGGCAAGGATCCTGCAACGCGCACATTTCAGGCTTTTCGGATTTTCATCAATGCCGAGCTTGAGGAGTTGCAACAAGCGCTGAGCGCTTCGTTGCATGTCCTGCGCCCTGAAGGTCGATTGGCTGTGATCAGTTTCCATTCTTTGGAAGACCGCATCGTCAAACAATTCATCACGCAACATTCGCGTGAGGTGTATGACCGCCGTGCACCCTTTGCCGCGCCCAAAGTGATGGACTTCAAAGCCATTGATCGCGTGAAGCCCAGCGCTGCCGAGGTGGCGGGGAACCCCCGCTCGCGCAGCGCCATCATGCGTGTGGCCGAGCGCTTAGGAGCTGGCGCATGAGCCGCGTGAGCTTTTTGTTGATGATCGCGGTCATGGCGAGTGCGCTGTACTTGGTGCGCACGCAATACGAATCGCGTTCGCTCACCACGGAGCTGGATCGTGCGACCAATGAAGCGCGACGTCTAGAAACAGAAAACGATCGTTTGGATGTGGAGCGTCGCGCGCAGGCGACGCCCGTGCGCGTTGAAAAGTTGGCGCGCGAGCAGTTGCATATGCGCACCATCACGCCGGCCATTACGCAATACGCGACCGTGCCCGGTGCCGCGGTTGCTTCGGCTTCTGCTGTGCCTGTGGAGGTTCGTCCATGAGCAGTCGCAGCGTGCAATACACCTCCAGTCCCTTGCTCGCCAGCAAGACGCCCATCTGGCGCAGCCAGTTCATCGTGGCCGTTATCGCTGCGGGTTTCTTAGGCTTGGTGGCGCGCGCTGCGTATGTGCAGGTGATTGACAACGCGTTTTTCAAACGTCAAGGTGCTGTGCGATTTGTGCGCACCTTGGATTTGCCTGCCAATCGCGGTCGTATCTTGGATCGGCACGGCAACATCTTGGCCTCCAGTGTGCCGGTGCCAAGCATTTGGGCTAACCCAGAAGACATCGAACGCGACCCCGTCAAGCTCAAAGCCTTGGCTAAGTTGTTGGGTATGAGTTCGGCTGAGCTCGATAAAAAACTGCAAGACGAAGACAAGACCTTTGTCTGGCTTAAACGTCAAGTTGATGAGGCGGTGGCGAAAGATATTGCGGCCCTGAAGATCAAAGGCGTGTACGACCGCAAAGAGTACAAACGCATTTACCCCGAGGGCGAGTCGGTGGCGCACGTGGTGGGATTCACCAACGTTGAGAACTTGGGTCAAGAGGGTGTCGAGTTGACCTTCAACAAAGCCTTGGGTGGCAAAGCCGGTTCACGCCGCGTCATCAAAGACCGCTTGGGGCGTGTGGTGGAAGACATTGGCGAGATGGTGCCGCCCGTCGATGGTGAAGATTTGCAACTCAGCATTGACAGCAAGGTGCAGTACTTCGCGTACGAAAAAATCAAAGAATCGGTGGTCACGAATAGAGCTGTGGCCGGTAGCGTGGTGGTGCTGGACATCAAGACAGGCGAAGTGCTTGCCTTGGTCAATTACCCCAGCTATTCACCGGGTAAGCGCGGCAATTTGAGTGGTGCGCAGCTGCGCAACCGCGCACTCACCGACACGTTTGAACCTGGCTCCACCATGAAACCCCTCGTGGTGGGTTTGGCTTTGGAGAAGGGCATCGTCAAGCCTGAGACCTTGATTCAAACCGCACCCGGCAAATTGCAAATGGGCACGGCCACCATCACCGATGCGCACCCACATGGTGTGCTGAGTGTGAATGAGGTGATTCAAAAATCCAGCAACGTGGGCACGGTCAAGATCGCCATGCAAATGCAACCCCACGACATGTGGGAAATGTTCACGCAAGTGGGCTTGGGGCAAAAGCCCCAAGTGCCATTCCCAGGTGCTGTGGCTGGCAAAGTGCGGGCTTACAAAACATGGCGTCCGATTGAGCAAGCCACCATGAGTTATGGCTATGGTTTGTCGGCCAGTTTGTTTCAGTTGGCGCAAGCCTATACGGTGTTTGCGCACGATGGCGAGATGGTTCCAATGAGTCTGGTGAAGACCAACCAAGCGGTGGCCAGCGGTGCGCGTGTGTTGTCTGTTCAAAACGCCACCGCCATTCGCAACATGTTGCACATGGTGACCATCCCAGGTGGCACAGCGCCGAAGGCGCAAACCATGGGCTACTCTGTGGGCGGTAAGACGGGTACCGCCCACAAGGTCGAAGGCAAAGGCTACGCCAGCAAAAAATACCGTGGTTTCTTCGTGGGCATCGCGCCCATCGACAACCCACGCATCGTGGTGGCTGTGATGGTCGATGAACCCACCAACGGTGCTTACTTCGGTGGCGATGTGGCTGCCCCTGTGTTCAGTCAAACGGTGCAACAAACCTTGCGCATGATGGGCGTGCAGCCTGACATGGCGGTCAAGCCTCAAGTGGTGACCAAGGTTGAGAAGGAGTCGTTTTGATGAAACGACTGCATAGCCCTCAAGATGCCGCCCAGTGGCTCCACGCCCAAGTGCGTGGTGCATTGCACACCGACAGCCGTCGTGTGGGCGCGGGCGATGGCTTTATTGCTTGGCCCGGTGGTGTGACCGACGGTCGTCAATTTGTCGCCTCTGCATTAAAGCAAGGTGCGACGGCGTGTGTGGTTGAGCAGGCAGGTGCAGATGCGTTTGCGTGGAGCGACAACGGTGCCATTGCCACCTACGACGGTTTGAAAGCCGCCAGCGGTTTGATCGCTGCGGCGTATTACGAACAACCAAGCCTTGCGCTAGACGTGGTCGCCATCACTGGCACCAACGGCAAAACATCCACCGCTTGGTGGCTGGCGCATGCCCTGCGCAACGCGGGTCAGCGTTGTGCCATCGTCGGCACATTGGGTGTGGGCGAAGTGGGGCATCTCGAAGTGACGGGCATGACCACGCCCGACCCCGTTCTGTTGCAAGCGCGTTTGCGCGACATGGTGAATGCTGGTGTGAATGCGTGCGCCATTGAGGCGTCATCCATTGGTTTGGCCGAGCATCGCTTGGATGGCACGCAGGTGCGTGTGGCGATGTTCACCAACTTCACGCAAGACCATCTGGACTATCACGGCAGTATGGCCAGTTATTGGCAAGCCAAGTTGGCTTTGTTCAGCTGGGCAGGGTTGCAAACGACAGTGGTGAACGTCGATGATGCGCAGGGTGCAGCTTTGGCTGAGCAACTGCAAGCGCGGTCTGAAGGACCTGCTGTTTGGACGGTGTCTTGTGCCACGGATTCAAGTGCTGATGCGGTTGGTACACAACCCGCCTCGGCTCAACACATCGTGGCACGCCACATTCAGCACGGCACAACAGGTTTGTGTTTTGATGTGACTGAGGGGAATGAGGTGCATGCCCTTCAAACTCAATTGGTGGGCCATTACAACGTGAGCAATGTGTTGGGCGTCATTGCCTGCTTGCGTGCGTTGGGTTGCAGCTTGGCTGAAGCCGTGCAAGCCTGTCGTGCGTTGCCTGCCGTACCGGGTCGCATGCAAACTGTGAGCGAGATGGGTGAGCCTTTGGTGGTGATCGACTACGCGCACACGCCCGATGCGGTGGCGCAAGCGGTGCAAGCCCTGTTGCCGCTGGCGCACGCACGTGGTGGCGAGTTGACCTGTGTGTTGGGCTGCGGCGGTGATCGTGATATGGCCAAGCGCCCCCTCATGGCGGCATCGGCCGAACAGTACGCTCAGCAGGTGGTGCTCACCAGTGACAACCCTCGCAGCGAAGACCCGCAAACGATTTTGAATCACATGTTGGCGGGGTTGCAACACGCGGACCATGCCATCGTGTTGATCGACCGCGCCGAGGCGATTGCCCAAACTGTCCAAAACGCACGCACACAGGACGTGGTGTTGATTGCCGGCAAAGGTCACGAGGATTACCAAGACATCGCGGGCATCAAGCATCCGTTCAGTGATGTGCAACACGCGCGCGACGCGTTGGCACGACGCGCCAAGCAGGAGGCGGCCCATGTCTGACATGAACCTCAGCTTGAAGCAAATCAGCCAATGGCTCACGGGTGCGCAGCTGGTGGGTGATGCCACCTTGACCATTCAACGTGTCAACACGGACAGCCGTACCTGCCAAGCGGGCGATTTGTTTGTGGCTTTGAAAGGCGAGCGTTTTGATGCGAACGACTTTTTGCCACAGGTCGCCGCCAGTGGGGCAACTGCCGCCTTGGCGAATCACAGTTTAGAAGCGGCTCAGCTGGCTGGTGTGCAAGTGTCAGACACGCGCATTGCGTTGGGACAGTTGGCCAAAGGTTGGCGCAGTCAGTTCAACTTGCCTGTCATTGCTGTCACGGGCAGCAACGGCAAGACCACCGTGACACAAATGATTGCCAGCATCTTGCGTGCAGGCTATGGCGACGACGCCCTTGCCACACAAGGCAATTTGAACAACGACATTGGGGTGCCTCAAACCTTGCTGCGCCTGCGTGCCCATCACCGCAGTGCTGTGGTGGAGTTGGGCATGAACCATCCAGGTGAAATTGCTGGTTTGGCTGACATGACGCAAGCCACCGTGGCTGTGGTGAATAACGCCCAGCGTGAACACCAAGAGTACATGGCCACCGTCGACGCGGTGGCGCAAGAAAACGGCGAAGCCATCAAGGCTTTGCCAGCCCACGGTGTGGCGGTGTTTCCCGCGCATGACGCCTACAGCACGTTGTGGAAAACCTTGGCGGGCAGCCGTACTTGCCTGCGGTTCTCCATGACCGCCAATGTGGCTGACAACGCCGAAGTTCAGTTGCTCAAAGCCGATTGGTTGAATGACCACTGGTCAGTCGAAGCACAAACCCCTGCAGGCGTTTTGCGCACGCAACTGCACATTGCCGGTCGTCACAACGTAGGCAATGCGCTGGCGGCGACCGCTTGTGCGTTGGCTGCAGGTGTGTCGCTCGATGTCATTGCCCAAGGTCTCCACCATTTCGAACCTGTCAAAGGCCGCTCCCGTGCATTTGGCATTCAATGCCAAGGCCGTGACATCACCGTGGTGGATGACACCTACAACGCCAATCCTGATTCTGTGCGTGCAGCCATCGATGTGTTGGCTGAATTGCCAGCGCCACGTTTGCTCGTATTGGGCGATATGGGCGAGGTGGGAACACAAGGCCCTGAGTTTCATCAAGAGGTGGGCTTGCATGCCGCACAGCAAGGCATTGACCATGTGTTGTGTTTGGGTGATTTGGCCGCGCACACCGCTCGCGCGTGCGGCGCACAGGCGCAGCACATGAGCGACATCGACAGCTTGAACCAACGCGTGATGCAACACCTGCCAACAGTTGGCAGCGTGTTGATCAAAGGCTCACGATTCATGAAGATGGAGCGCGTGATCGAAGCGATCAACGCCTGTCACGACCACAACAAAAAGGAAACCACGCCATGCTGCTGACCCTGGCCCAATGGCTGCAAACCCTCTCGCCAGAATTTGGCTTTTTCCGCGTGTTTCAGTACATCACGTTTCGTGCGGTGATGGCAGCGCTGACGGCGTTGTTGATCGGTTTGATCGCGGGTCCTGCCGTGATTCGTGGTTTGGCCGCTTTGAAAATTGGTCAACCCATCCGCGAATACGCGATGGAAACACATTTGTCTAAGAGCGGTACACCCACCATGGGCGGTGTGTTGATTTTGATTGGCATCGCCATCTCCACCTTGTTGTGGGCTGATTTGTCGAACCGGTTTGTGTGGATCGTGATGATCGTGACTTTTGGTTTTGGCGCGATTGGTTGGGTGGATGACTGGCGCAAAGTGGTCAACAAAGATCCCGAAGGGATGCGCTCACGCGAAAAATACATGTGGCAATCCATCATCGGTTTGGTGGCAGCCCTCTACATGGTGTTCAGCATTTCAGAGAGCAACAACTTCAAAGTGGCCGAACTGTTCATCTCTTGGGTGCAATCGGGCTTTGATGTGAACTTGCCACCCAAAGCAGGTTTGATGGTGCCGTTCTTCAAAGAAATCACTTACCCCCTCGGCGTGTTTGGGTTCGTCATCATGACCTACTTGGTCATCGTGGGTTCTAGCAATGCCGTGAACTTGACCGACGGTTTAGATGGCTTGGCCATCATGCCTGTGGTGATGGTGGGCTCGGCACTCGGTGTGTTTGCCTACGTCACAGGCAGCGCTGTGTATTCCAAATATTTGTTCTTCCCGCACATTCCTGGTTCGGGTGAGTTGCTCATCTTCTGTGCTGCCATGGCAGGTTCAGGCTTGGCCTTTTTGTGGTTCAACACCCACCCTGCGCAAGTGTTCATGGGGGATGTGGGGGCGCTCGCTTTGGGTGGGGCGCTTGGCACGATTGCGGTGATCGTGCGTCAAGAAATTGTGCTGGCCATCATGGGCGGCATCTTTGTGGTCGAAGCCTTGTCGGTCATGTTGCAAGTGACGTACTTCAAGTACACCAAAAAGAAATATGGCGAAGGCCGTCGCATCTTGAAGATGGCGCCTTTGCATCACCACTTTGAAAAGAGCGGCTGGAAAGAAACCCAAGTCGTTGTGCGTTTTTGGATCATCACCATGCTGCTGTGCTTGGTGGGGCTGTCCACCTTGAAGTTGAGATAAGACGATGCAGCAACTCCACAACCAATCGGTGCTGATTCTGGGCTTGGGTGATTCCGGCTTGGCGATGGCGCGTTGGTGCGCGCGCTTCGGTGCGCATGTGAGGGTGGTGGACACCCGCGAAGCGCCACCTCATTTGGCGGCCTTGCATGCTGAGTTGCCGCACGTGACGTTTGTGCATGGCGCATTCGATGCCAGCTTGGTCGAAGGCCAAGATGTGCGCGCGGTGTTCAAGAGCCCAGGTCTGAGCCCTGAGTCAGTCGCACCCGTGTGGAATGCTGCCGTGGCCGCTGGCTTGTGGGTCGGCACGGAGTTGACTTTGTTTGCACAAGCGCTGAGCGATTTGCAAACCAGCATGGCTTATCACCCCAAGGTGTTGGCCATCACGGGTACGAACGGTAAAACCACCGTGACGTCATTGACCGGACGTTTGTTGGAGCGAGCTGGCAAAAGCGTGGCCGTGGCGGGCAATATTGGCCCCACCTTGCTTGATACCCTGTCGCAAGCACTCGACAAAGCCGCTGAAGCACAAGCTGCAGCAGCACAGGCTGCTCAGATGGCGCGCGACGCCGAAGAGGCCCTGGCTCAAGAGGCAACAGCCGAGGGTGATGGTGAATCACAAATGGCATTGACAGGCGATGCCGAGGCTGAACAACAGCCAGAAGCTGCCGCGACAGATGATGAACGCTTCGAGGTCGATTTGCCGCCGCTGGAGCCACCTCCGCCACCGCCTGCTGATCATCCCTATTTGCCACAGGTGTGGGTGTTGGAGTTGTCGAGCTTCCAGTTAGAAGGCGTGGACAACTTCGAACCCACAGCCGCCACAGTGCTCAATCTCACCCAAGATCATCTGGATTGGCACGGCAGCATGGACGGTTACAGCGCGGCCAAAGCGCGTATTTTTGGCAAGCGCGGTGTGATGGTGCTCAACCGTGAAGATGCGGGTGTGATGGTCATGTTGGATAGCGCGCCTGTGGAAGTGCCAGAGGTTGTTGCCAAACCTTCACGTGCCAAGGCCGCCAAAGTGCAAGTGCGTGCACATCTCAGCTTTGGTGGTGATTTGCCACAACGCCCCAGTGACTACGGCATTGAAACCGTCAACGGCATGACATGGCTGGTGCGCGCCTTAGAGGCAGACGAGACACGCAAGCGTAAAAAAGACGACGAAGAAGAAATTCACATCCAACGTTTGATGCCCGCTGATGCACTGCGCATCCGTGGCCGCCACAACGCACTCAATGCCTTGGCTGCTTTGGCATTGGCAGGACATGCCGGTGGCGACTTGGCCCCGATGTTGTTTGGTTTGCGCGAGTACCAGGGTGAGCCACATCGTGTGGAACCCGTCACGGTGCTCAACGGCGTGGAATATTTTGACGACAGCAAAGGCACCAATGTGGGAGCCACCGTGGCTGCATTGCATGGTCTAGGCGTGGATCGCCGTTTGGTGGTGATTCTGGGTGGCGATGGCAAGGGCCAAGACTTTGCGCCTTTGGCTGAACCCGTGGCGCGTTATGCACGTGCTGTGGTGCTGATCGGCCGTGATGCCCCTGCTTTGCGCGAGGTGTTGCAACACAGTGGTGTGACTTTGATGGATGCCAACTCTTTAGAGGAGGCTGTGACGTTGTGTAGTCAGCAAGCACATTCGGGTGATGCGGTGTTGTTGTCGCCCGCTTGCGCCAGCATGGACATGTTCCGCAACTACGCGCACCGCGCGGAGGTGTTTGTGAACGCCGTGAACCACTTGGTGGAAGAAGCAGGAGGTATGGTGTGAGTGACACCACGACACCAGCCAAGCTCTCTTTGATGCAACGCATCAAGGAACGGTTGAACCAATTGATCACGCCCACGCCAGAAAGTGGCATGGATGCGTTGCCTGTGCGTGTCCATGGCACTGAGTTTGCGCGTACCGCCGCTTCACCCGTGCATGTCAAAGGGTTTGATCAACCGTTGGTGTGGGTCACCTTTGCACTGTTGATGTTTGGTTTGGTGATGGTGTACTCAGCCTCCATTGCGATTCCTGATAACCCACGTATGGGGGCGGGTTACACCCAAACCCATTTCTTGTTGCGACACGGGATGTCACTCTTCGTTGCATTTGTGGCTGCCTTGTTGGCATTTCAAGTGCCACTCAACACCTGGGAGCGCATCGCACCTTGGGTGTTTGTGGTGTCTATCGTGTTGTTGATCGTGGTGTTGATTCCCTTCATCGGCAAATCGGTCAATGGCGCTCGTCGTTGGATTGGCCTAGGTTTCATGAATTTCCAACCGTCTGAGTTGGCCAAGTGGGGCGTGTTGCTGTATGCCGCTAACTACATGGTGCGCAAGATGGATGTGAAAGAAAACTTCTTTGCTGCGGTCACCCCGATGGGGGTCGCAGTCTCTGTGGTGGGGTTGCTTTTGTTGTCTGAGCCGGATATGGGTGCGTTCATGGTGATCGCTGTGATTGCGATGGGCATCTTGTTTTTAGGCGGCGTCAATGCACGCATGTTCTTCTTGATTGCCACGGCACTGATCGGTGTATTCGGTCTCATCATTGCGACGTCTGAGTGGCGGCGCGAACGCATTTTTGCGTACCTCGACCCATGGAGCATGGAGCATGCGTTGGGCAAGGGGTATCAGTTGTCACACTCACTCATTGCAATTGGACGTGGTGAAATTTTTGGTGTGGGTTTGGGTGGCAGCGTCGAAAAGTTGCATTGGTTGCCCGAAGCACACACCGACTTTTTGTTGGCTGTGATTGGTGAAGAGTTTGGTTTTGTCGGTGTGGTGGCTGTGATTGGCTTGTTCATGTGGTTGACGCGTCGCATCATGTACATCGGTCGACAAGCCATCGCCATGGACCGTGTGTTTGCTGGCTTGGTGGCGCAAGGTGTCGGCATTTGGATTGGTTTTCAGTCCTTCATCAATATGGGGGTGAACTTGGGCGCCTTGCCGACCAAAGGTTTGACCTTGCCACTCATGAGCTACGGCGGTTCAGCTATTTTGTTGAATCTCATCGCCATTGCAGTCGTGCTGCGCGTGGATTTTGAAAACCGCGTGGTGATGCATGGAGGCCGCTTATGAGCATGGCACCACGCACGGCACTCATCATGGCGGGTGGCACAGGGGGGCACATCTTCCCAGGTCTCGCCGTGGCTGAACAGTTGCGCGCCCAAGGTTGGCAGGTGCATTGGTTGGGTGCGCCTTCTCCTAGTATGGAAAGTCAACTGGTGCCGCCACGTGGCTTCGCGTACGAAACAGTGGCCTTTGGTGGCGTGCGCGGCAAAGGTGTCAAAACATTGGCGTTGTTGCCTTTCAAATTGCTGCGTGCGTTTTGGCAAAGCCTGTGTGTGGTGCGTCGTGTCAAACCCGATGTGGTGGTGGGCCTTGGCGGCTACATCACATTTCCAGCCGGCATGATGGCGGTGCTGTGTGGCAAGCCTTTGGTGTTGCACGAACAAAACTCAGTGGCAGGCATGGCCAACAAGGTGTTGAGCGGTGTGGCTGATCGCGTGTTCAGCGCCTTCCCCAATGTGTTGCCAAAAGCGGAGTGGGTAGGCAACCCGATGCGCGCTGGTTTCGTGAACCAGCCTGAGCCTGCACATCGTTTTGCAGATCGCACAGGTCCGCTGCGTGTGTTGGTGGTCGGTGGCAGTTTGGGTGCGCAAGCACTCAACACGGTGGTGCCACAAGCTTTGGCCAAAATCCCGCACGACCAACGCCCTACCGTCACCCATCAAAGTGGCGCCAAACAAATTGAGGCCTTGCGCTCTGCCTACGAAGAGGCCCGTGTGCAAGCCGAGTTGACGCCATTCATCGACGACACCGCACAAGCCTTTGCCGATGCGGATGTGGTGATTGCCCGCGCCGGTGCCAGCACGGTGACCGAACTTGCCGCTGTTGGCGTTGCTGCCATTTACGTGCCGTTCCCCCATGCGGTGGACGATCACCAAACCACCAACGCTCGTTTTGTGGTGGATGCCGGTGGTGGTTGGTTGTTGCCCCAAAACGAATTGAAAGCCCAAGACTTGGCTGACCGTTTGCAATTCATGACGCGCCGCACTCTGTTGGCTTGCGCAGAGAAGGCCTATGCCGTGCGCCAAGTCGAGGCCGTGTCACAGGTGGTGGCTGCTTGCGAACAGCTCGCAGCGAAGGGAAAGAAAAAATGAAACACGCCATTCGTCACATCCATTTCGTCGGTATCGGCGGTGCAGGCATGAGTGGCATTGCCGAGGTGCTGCTGAACTTAGGGTACGCCGTGTCTGGCTCTGACTTGTCAGACAGTGCCGCTTTGAAGCGTTTGCAAAGCTTGGGCATCCAAACCCATGTGGGGCACGATGCCAAAAACATCGTGGGTGCGGATGCGGTGGTCACATCCACAGCGGTGCAAGCCGACAACCCCGAAGTGGTGGCCGCGCATGCCAAGCTCATTCCTGTGGTGCCGCGGGCCGTCATGCTTGCCGAGTTGATGCGCCTCAAAACGGGTGTGGCGATTGCAGGCACGCACGGCAAAACCACCACCACCAGTTTGGTGGCGAGCGTGTTGGCTGAGGCTGACATGGACCCCACGTTTGTGATCGGTGGCAAGCTCAACAGTGCAGGCGCGAATGCCAAGCTGGGTTCAGGTGACTACATCGTGGTGGAAGCCGATGAGTCAGACGCGTCGTTCCTGAATCTCTTGCCTGTGATGGCGGTGGTGACCAACATCGACGCAGATCACATGGACACCTATGGCCATGACTTCAACAAGTTGAAGGGTGCGTTCATCGAGTTCTTGCACCGCATGCCTTTCTATGGCGCAGCGATCTTGTGCACAGACGATGCAGCGGTACGCAGCATCTTGCCCGAGGTATCACGCCCCATCACCACGTACGGTTTCAACGAAGAAGCGCAAGTGCGTGCTGTGAACGTGCGTGCCGACAACGGTCGCATGTGCTTCACCGTGCAACGTCGCAACGGTGTCACCTTGCCTGACCTCGACATCACGCTCAATTTGGCGGGCGAGCACAACGTGCTCAACGCCTTGGCCGCCATTGCGATTGCGGTGGAGTTGAACGTGCCCGACGAGGCGCTGCAAAAAGCATTGGCTGAATTCAAAGGCGTGGGACGTCGCTTCCAACGTCATGGCGAAGTGGCGGCAAAGAACGGTGGTGAGTTCACCCTCATTGAAGACTATGGCCATCACCCCGTCGAAGTGGCTGCTACTTTGGCTGCGGCGCGTGGTGCATTCCCCGGTCGTCGTTTGGTGCTGGCGTTTCAGCCACACCGCTACACCCGCACGCGAGACTGCTTTGAAGACTTTGTGCAAGTCATGGGGCGTGCCGATGTGTTGTGGCTGTCTGAAATTTATGCCGCAGGCGAAACACCGATTCCTGCCGCCGACGGTCGTGCCTTGTCACGAGCCATGCGTGTGGCGGGGCACGAGGCTTTGGTGTTCGTGGATGACATTCAAAACATGGCCCAAGTCATTGCCGACAACGCCCAAGCCGGGGATGTGGTGATGTGCATGGGCGCAGGCTCGATTGGCCAAGTGCCACCCAAAGTGCTGGCGTTGGTGCAACAACATAAGAGTTAAAAAATGACGTTCAATCTCAACACTGCCAAAGTTGCCGTCCTCACAGGAGGCCTATCTGCTGAGCGTGATGTGTCCATCATGTCGGGTAACGGTGTGCTCAAAGCGCTGCAAAGCAAAGGCGTCAATGCCTCCGCATTTGATCCCGCCAAACGCGGCTTGGACGAACTTAAACGCGAAGGCTACACCCACGCGTTCATTGCATTACATGGTCGCTACGGCGAAGACGGTGCCGTGCAAGGTGCGTTGGAGTTGTTAGGCATTCCCTACACCGGTTCGGGTGTGATGGCTTCGGCCATGGCCATGGACAAGGTGATGACCAAGCGCGTGTGGAGTGCTGTTGGTTTGTCGACGCCGAGCTATGTGTGGTTGTCGCCCGAAGACCAAACCGCTGAGAACATCCAAGCCATTCCAGCCAAGCTGGGTTTGCCGCTGATCGTCAAGCCACCGCGCGAGGGTTCGTCGATTGGCATGAGCAAAGTCACACAAGCCAGCGAAATCAAGGCCGCCGCAGAGTTGGCCACGAGGTACGACCCAGACCTGTTGTGCGAAGAGTTCATCACAGGTGAAGAGCTGACATGCCCCATCTTGGGCAATGGGCCCAATGCACGCGCCTTGCCCGTGGTGCGCATCGCCGCACCTGACGGTTCGTATGACTACAACAACAAGTACTTCACCGACGATGTGAAGTACCACTGCCCAAGCGGTTTGCCAGAAGCCGAAGAACAAGAAATCCAACGTCTCGTGGTTGCCGCGTATCGCGCCTTAGGTTGCCGCGGCTGGGGGCGTGCCGACATCATGTTGCGTGCATCTGACCGCAAGCCGTTTTTGTTGGAGATGAACACGTCTCCTGGCATGACCAGCCACTCTTTGGTGCCCATGTCCGCACGTGCTGCCGGTATCAGCTACGAAGACTTGTGCTTGTTGTTGCTGCAAAGCGCCACGCTCGATCACCCTGGAGGTCCTCAAGCCGTATGACCACGCGCTACACCCATTTGCGCCCCCGTCCTGAGGTGAATGCCTCGGTGCCGGTGCCGCTCGACGTCAAACTCATGCACATGGCCGCATCGCTCATGTTCGTGGCTTTGGTCGTGGGTACGTTGGTGGGTGGTCTGTGGGCCTTGGTGCAGTTGCCCGCATTTGCTTTGAAAGGCATCACGGTCAAGGGCGATGTAGAGCACAACAACGAAGTGACCTTGCGCGCCAATGTGGTGACCAAGTTCACGGGCAATTTCTTCACCGCCGATTTGGGGCGTGTGCGCAGTGCATTTGAGAGCGTGCCTTGGGTGCGTTTGGCTTCGGTGCAACGCGAGTTCCCCAACCGTTTGCGTGTGACCTTGCAAGAACACAAGCCCGTGGCCTATTGGGGCGATGACGGTGAGCAGCGCATGGTCAACAGCTACGGCGAAGTGTTTGAAGCCAATGTCGGCGATTTGGATGACGACAAGATGCCACGCTTGAGTGGGCCTGATAGTCAATCGCAGCAAGTGTTGGCGATGTATTTGGCATTGGAGCCGGCGTTCAAAGGCTTGAGTTTGCCGGTAGATAGTTTGGCGTTGACCGATCGCGGAAGTTGGCGTGCCAAGTTGTCCCAGGGTGCGGTGATTGAGTTGGGGCGCGGCAGTGTGGAAGACGTGATGGTACGTGTGCAACGTGTGTCGCATACCTTGGCACAGGTCACGCAAAAACTAGGACGCAAAGTTACAGCGATTGAATCCGCTGATTTGCGACATGACAACGGTTATGCGCTTCGATTGCGCGGGGTGAGCACGCAAGACGTGTCTGCCAAGCGCTGACGAGTACACAAAAAGAAGACGAGAAAGAACGAGGCTGTTATGGCAAAAGAGTACAAAGATTTGGTAGTCGGCTTAGACATTGGCACTGCCAAAGTCATGGTGGTCGTGGCCGAAGTCATGCCCGATGGTGAGCTCAAACTGGCTGGTCTTGGTGTAGCACCCAGCAATGGATTGAAACGTGGTGTGGTCGTGAATATCGATGCCACGGTTCAAAGCATTCAGCAGGCTCTCAAAGAAGCTGAGTTCATGGCGGATTGCAAAATCACGCATGTCTATACGGGCATCACGGGCAGCCACATTCGAGGATTTAACTCCACAGGCATGGTGGCGGTAAAAGACAAAGAAGTCACGGCCGCTGATGTGGCACGTGTGGTCGAAACAGCCAAAGCCATCAATATCTCTACCGACCAACGCTTGTTACTGGTTGAGCCGCAAGAGTTTGTGATTGATGGGCAAGATGTGAAGCAACCCATCGGCATGAGTGGTATTCGCTTAGAAGCCAAGGTTCACATTGTGACGGGCGCGCAGAGTGCAGCCGAAAACATCATCAAATGCGTACGTCGTTGTGGCTTAGATGTCGATCGTTTGATGCTTAACCCACTGGCGTCCAGCATGTCGGTCTTGACGGACGATGAACGAGAACTCGGTGTGGCGTTGGTCGATATTGGTGCAGGTACGACAGATGTGGCAATTTTCACCAATGGTGCAATTCGTCATACCGCTGTGATTCCAATTGCGGGTGATTTGATCACCAGCGATATTGCGATGGCTTTGCGCACGCCCACCAAAGACGCTGAAGAAATCAAGATTGAATCTGGCTATGCCAAACAGTTGTTGGCCGATCCAGAAGTGCAAGTGGAAGTTCCTGGTTTAGGTGATCGGGGGCCTCGCATGTTGAGTCGCCAAGCTTTAGCGGGGGTGATTGAGCCCCGTGTCGAAGAGATTTTCTCCCTGGTTCAACAGGTCATTCGCGATTCGGGTTACGAAGAAGTCTTGTCTTCAGGCATTGTTCTCACAGGGGGCAGTGCTGTCATGCCGGGCATGGTGGAGTTGGGAGAAGATATTTTCTTGAAACCAGTGCGCCGCGGTGTTCCGCACTACAACGGCGTCTTGGCCGACATGGTGGCACAACCGCGTGCCGCGACCGTGATGGGCTTGCTGGTGGAAGCAGGTGTGGACTGCCAGCGCGGCATGAAAGTTTCACAAAAGAGTGGGTCCGTGAATTCGTTGATGGACCGTCTCAAAGATTGGTTTGTGGGGAACTTCTGAACATGATTCCTCCCACCTTGCTTTATCTCGCACGCGGTAGTCCGCCGCAACGATCGCACAGGCATCGACGATGTCGATCCTGTGTGGCACACGCGCCACCCTCGTAGAAGGAGCGCAATGAATCAAAAGCAAAACATAAACACTAGGCAACTGCAAATTTTTAGATTAGGAGAAACATCATGAGCATCGAAATGATCGAAGTGGAAGCATTCAACTCAGGCACGCAAATCAAAGTCATCGGCGTGGGTGGCGGTGGCGGCAACGCTGTGGAGCACATGATCAGCTCTGGCGTTCAAGGCGTGGAGTTCGTCACGGCGAACACCGACGCACAAGCCCTGCGCGTGAGCAATGCGCACAAAGTGATTCAGTTGGGTTCTACAGGCTTGGGCGCTGGTAGCAAGCCAGAGCGCGGCCGTGAAGCGGCTGAAGCCGCGATTGACGACATCCGTTTGGCACTCGAAGGCACCAATATGTTGTTCGTCACCGCCGGTATGGGTGGCGGCACAGGCACAGGTGCTGCACCTGTGGTGGCTCGCGTGGCCCGTGAAATGGGTATCTTGACGGTGGGTGTGGTGACCAAACCTTTCGAGTTTGAAGGTAGCCGCCGCATGAACAATGCCGAAGCCGGCTTGTCCGAACTCGAAGCCAACGTGGACTCACTCATCGTGGTGTTGAACGAAAAGCTGATGGATGTGTTGGGCGAAGATGCCAGCCAAGACGAAGCCTTCGCTTTTGCCAACGATGTGTTGAAGAACTCCGTGGGTGGTATTGCCGAAATCATCAATGTGGAAGCCTTGGTGAACGTCGACTTTGAAGACGTGCGCACCGTGATGAGCGAAACTGGCAAAGCCATGATGGGCACGGCTGCAGCCAGCGGCCCAGACCGTGCACGCATCGCTGCTGAACAAGCGGTGGCTTGCCCATTGCTCGAAGGCGTGGACATGTCGGGTGCCAAGGGCGTGTTGGTGTTGATCACTGCAGCCAAGGGCGGCTTGAAGTTGTCCGAGTCTCGCGAAGCGATGAACACCATCCGCAAGTTTGCGTCACCTGATGCCCACGTGATTTACGGCACGGCATACGATGAAAACTTGGGCGACCAAATTCGTGTCACCGTGGTGGCCACTGGTTTGGCTGGCAGCCGTCGCGCAGCACCTCAGTTGCAAGTGTTGCGCACAGGTACGGATGGCATCGGTTTCCCCACAACACAAGCGAACAATGCATCGCCTGCCGGCGTGTTGGCGGCGGCGTCTGCTGGTTTGGCTGGTTTGGCCGCTGGTTTGGGTGTGAGCCCAAGCGTTGCACAGCCGAACTACGACGCGATGTCATCACCTGCGGTGTTCCGTAACAACCGTACTTCAGCCGCTGCCAAGGTGGATGCCTTGTCATCAGGCGGTATGGATGACTATGAAATTCCAGCTTTCTTGCGCAAGCAAGCAGACTGAGTTTCTATCAAGGTCATTGAATCAATGAATCGCCCTTGAATGGGCGATTCATTAAAATCAAGCCGTGCTTAAACAAAGAACCCTTCAATCTCTCACCAAAGCCGTTGGCGTTGGTTTGCATAGCGGCCAACGCGTGGAGCTGACGCTGCGTCCTGCGCAACCTGACACGGGCATTGTGTTCCGTCGAGTAGATTTGCCGCAGCCTGTCGACATCCCCATCACGGCCACCGCTGTGACAGATACTCGCTTGGCGTCGACCATTTCCAATGGTGGTGCGAAGGTGTTCACGGTCGAGCATTTGATGTCGGCTTGTGCAGGTCTTGGCATTGACAACCTGTACATCGATATCACCGCCGAAGAAGTGCCCATTCTGGATGGGTCGGCCTCGTCATTTGTGTTTTTGTTGCAAAGCGCAGGCATCGTTGAGCAAAACGCCCCCAAACGTTTCATCCGTGTTTTGAAGTCTGTTGAGGTGCGAGAAGGCGAGGGGGCCAATACCAAGTGGGCCAGACTGGACCCGCACCATGGCTACAAACTGAGTTTCGAAATTGATTTCCGCCACCCTGCGGTTGATTCCACAGGGCAAAGCGTGGTGTTCGATATGGACACGGATGTCTACACCCGTGACATTGCGCGTGCCCGCACCTTTGGTTTCACGCGTGATGTAGAAATGATGCGTGCCAATGGTCTTGCCTTGGGCGGTGGTTTGGACAATGCCATCGTGATGGATGACTACAAGGTTCTGAACAGTGACGGTTTGCGCTACGACGATGAATTTGTGAAGCACAAAATTCTCGATGCCATGGGGGATCTGTATTTGATTGGCAAGCCCCTGTTGGCCTCGTATGTGGCGTTCCGCTCGGGTCACGCCATGAACAATGTGCTGTTGCGGGAACTGCTCAGCCAGCCAGATGCCTACGAGGTCGTGACGTTTGATGATGCACGCAAAGCACCTCCGGGTTTGGCGCAACTGGCACCAGCTTGGTGATCCGCCCCTAAGTTCTGTCTTTTATCTGCTGCGTCCACTTTTATACATGCCGCTGGTGCTGCGTTGAAGCGCTGTGGCTTGTGCTAATTTCGCCATCGAGTGACCCGCGTGGGCATGGGTAATCGCAATACCTAGAGCATCTGCTGCATCCGGTCCAGGTAATCCGGGAAGATTCAATAACCGCTTGACCATCTCTTGCACTTGTTCTTTTTTGGCCAAGCCGTGTCCGGCGACGGCTTGTTTCATTTGCAAGGCCGTGTACTCCGCGACAGGTAAATTGCAAGTGGCCAAAGCCGTGATGCACGCGCCGCGTGCTTGCCCTAAAAGCAAGGTGGCTTGAGGGTTGACGTTCACAAACACGATCTCCACCGCTGAAGTATCTGGTTTGTAACGCTCCGCCACTTCATGAATGCCGTCGAACAGAACCTTCAAGCGTTCGGCCAAATTGCCCTGTTCTTGTTTGTTGGTTTTGATGGTGCCGCTGGCCACATAAAGCAATTGGCTGCCGTGCTTTTCGACCACACCAAAGCCGGTGGTACGCAAGCCGGGGTCAATGCCAAGGATGCGCATCAGGGCAACTGTGCGCTACCCATGCGCATCAAAATGATTTCGGTACGGCCTGATAGGTATTCAGACTGCGGGAATTTTTGGTAATGCTTGGGGCGAGGCAGCATTACTGCCAAACGCCCGGCTTCCCAAGGCGTGAGCTGTGAAGCAGGCTTTTGAAAATAATGTTGTGCTGCCGCTTCCGCGCCAAAAATTCCTTCACCCCATTCCACATGGTTGAGGTAAATCTCCAAGATGCGCTGTTTGCTGAGCAAGCCTTCGAGCATCAAGGTGAGTACAAACTCTTGTCCCTTGCGAATGAAAGTGCGTTCGCCCGAGAGAAATAAATTCTTGGCGAGTTGCTGGGTGATGGTGGAACCGCCAACGATTTTGGGCGCCGTTTTACCTTGCGCTTTTTTGCTCATCTGCAATTCGGCCTTGGCGTTTTTGGCCCATGCTTTTTCAATTGCATCCCATTGCACACCATCGTGTTGCGCGAAGATGTCGTCTTCAGAGGCAATCACTGCACGCTTGAGGTTGTTCGAAATTTGTGCGTAGGGCACCCAGTCTTGCCGCCAAGGCAATCGGTTTTTGGTGTTGACAATGCGCCAAGCCTCCGACCGTTCAAACGTCGTAGATTCTGGCGACACGCGAGCCATGACCGCAATGCGCGCCAAAAAGAATACTTGCAAACCCACCCACGCCACGGCAATCAGCAGCAGCCAGCGCAACCAAGGGCGAAAGCGCATGGCGTTCATTGGGCTTCTCCACCTTTCGTCTGCAACACATTGTCTCGGCTGAAGATGAAGCGCGAGACAACGGCGAGTTGATCAGCTTGTCGACGCATCTCTTCTGTGAAGTCGCCAAAAGGACCTGCCGCCGTGGCAATGGCTTGGGCGCGACGGTCAAGGTCGGCATTGCCTGAACTTTGCACCACCTCGGTCGCGAGTACACGGCCATCGGTGTTCACGGTGATGATCATCGTCAACTCGCCGTAAAGTTTTTGTCCGCTAGAAGCTGCAGGAAAGTAGCGCGTGCCTCTGGCCTCGATTTTGCGGCGCAAGCTGTCGTAATACAGGGCATAAGCCACTTGTTTGGTGGCGGGGCTGACGTAGTGTTTGCGCGGGCGTGCGTTGTCTTGGTTGATGCGTTGTTCAATCTCAGCCAAGAGCTTGAGCAGTTGACGCCGTTTTTGTTCAACCGCTTCTTGTTCAGCTTGCGATTTTTGGGGTTGAGGTGGGGGCAGTTGCGCGAGCAGATTCTTCACTTGCGCCAACAGCAGCGATTGCTCTTTGCGCATGGCGGCCACTTGGCGTTGCATCGACTCAGCCATGTCGCCCACCGAGGTGGTGGCCGCAGTGGGGAGTGGTGATGCTGCGCGGCCACTCTTGAGTTCACCACCGCCTGCCAATTGCGTTTGTGCCAAGGCTTGCGCTTTGTCAGGTGCGTCGGCTTTGGCTCGGGTGTTGACCAAAATCACATCCAGCGGGGCATCGCTGAACAAACGGTCGAAACGTTCAGGGTCCGCAATGCGCAGGGTGAGCAACGTCCCATGAAAGGCCAACGAAATGAACAAGGCTTTTTGCAGCCTAGACCAGTTGCGCCATGAACCACGTGCCAGCATCACGCTGTGTTTCCTTCGTTTGCAGTGGCTTCGTTCACATCCATCGCCAAGGCAATCGGGCCTGCGGCACTGTCGTCTTCGTCGTCGGTCATGTCGGCCTCTTCGGCGCTGGCAGGTGTATCCGCTTCCAAGATGTGCAGCAACTGGCCGCTGATGTCGAGGCTGATGTCGTCTATCTCACTCAAGCGCAATTGCACATGGGCACCACGCGGTAAATCGCCGCCGCCGAACACAGGCAAGACCAAAGGTAAATCATCGGCGCGCGCCATCGGAGGCTGGCCGGGGAAGGCTTTGAAGATGGTGGCACTGAGTTCGGTGATGTTGTTTTGCTTGAGGTACTGCAGCGTCCAAAAACGCTCCATGCCGTTTTGGTAGGCGTTGTACGCGCCATACGCGCCATCGAACGCCGAGATGATCGCAAACAGCTCCGCGTCCTTTGGCTTGAACGGTGCTGCCAACGCGGCGGTGCTGCCGTGCTTGGCGCACGCCATGATTTGCCATTGGTTGACGAGGTCGGTGTAGCGACGCAGCGGCGATGTGCTCCACGCATAGCTGGGTACGCCAATGCCGGCATGTGGCAAAGCTTTGGTGCCCATGCGTACTTTGACACCCGACAGCAAGCTGGCTTGGCTGCGGTAGATGCCTGGCACGCCGAGTTCGGCCATCCATTGGCCCCAAGTGCTGTTGGCCAAGATCATGGCTTCGGCCACCATCAAATCCAGCGGTGCACCGCGTTGGCGGATGCTGATGTGCACTTGCTCATGGCCTGCAGGTTCGCGGCCCTCGTTGCCGACCAATCGGAAGTTGTAGTCGGGTCGGTTGAAGGTTTCGGGTTTGCCTCGCACCACTTCGCGTTGCGCTTTGAGGTGTTTGGCCAAGCGGAACAAAAAGGCGAGTTGCACGCGTGGCATGGCAGGCTCTGTCGTGCCTGCCGCGTGCGTGAACGTATCGTCTTGCAGCCATGCTTCGGTGACGATGGCATCGAGTTGGTCATGGCGCAAATTGGCCGCGATGCGCACACGCTCCACGCGCGTTTCGGTGTTTTGCAAAGCGAGTGTGGCTTCGTCAAACGTGGCGTACAGCGATACGGCAGGGCAGTCACGCCCCTCTTGCAAGGTGTAGGTTTGCACCACGTCATCGGGCAGCATGGTGATTTTGTAGCCCGGCATGTAGACGGTGGACAAACGCTGGCGACCCAGTTGGTCAATCGCATCGCCCGGCTTCAGGGCCAGCGCAGGCGCTGCGATGTGAATGCCTAAGGTGACCGTGCCAGTGCCTAAGCCTTGCACCGATAACGCGTCGTCAATCTCGGTGGTTTGCGAGTCGTCAATCGAGTAGGCCTGCACGTTGGCGAGTGGCAAGTCGTCCGCAATCGCAGGGGCTTGCAGCGCAGGGAAACCTGTGCCCTTGGGGAAGTTGTCAAACAGAAAGCGCTGCCAATGGAACTGATAGGCCGAGGTGATGGCGCCTGCTTTTTGCAGCAACGCGAGTGGTGCAGTTTGTGTGGCGCGTGCGGCTTCGACCACCGCTTTGTATTCGGGGGCATTCTTGTCGGGCTTGAACAAGATTTTGTAAAGCTGCGTGCGGATCGGTTCGGGGCATGTGCCTTGGCCTAATTCAGTTGCCCAGCTTTCAATTTGCGCTTGGATTTGTTTTTTCTTTTCAATGCCAGCCAGTGCTTGGGCAATCACTTCGGCAGAGGCTTTCTTGAAGCGTCCTTTGCCCGCACGTCGAAAGTAATGCGGGGCGTCGTACAAACGAAACAGCGCCGCCGTTTGTTCGGTCAGCGTCGATTGCTCGCTAAAGTACTCGCGGGCGAGGTCGGCAAAGCCAAACTCGTCTTCGGGGGCGAACTCCCAAGCGAGGTCGAGTTCGATGGTGGGGCTCAAGGCTTGCGCATCGCGCATGAGGTCGGCGGGCGATGGCTTGTCAAACTTGAGCAATAAATTGGCAGCCTTGACCTTGACCCGTTTGCCGGATTCCAGCTCGATTTGGGCCGAACTTTCTGCTTCGGAAAGGATGCGGCCTGTCTGGAATTTTCCAGCTTCTTCAAACAATGCGTACATGGACGACATTGTCCCACGCTCGACCTAGGGTGCAGGTTGCAAATCTAGAAATTCCAAGAGCTGCGGTAAGTGCTGTGCGAAGTCGCTGATGGCGTGATCACCCCCTTCTAAAACCACCTGCTGCGAGCCTGGGTAGCGTGCGGTCATTTCGCGCCAGTTCAACACTTCGTCGCCTTTGGCAATGAGTGCCCAAACGCGTTCAGGGTGTGGCAATGCCCCCACTTCTAAGGCTTGTAATTCATCGACAAATTCAGGTGCGAAGTAAAAACGCTCTGCGGGGTCGTGCCATGCAGTGTGTTCGCCAATGTAGTTGGCCAAATCGCGGGCGGGGTGAATGGCTGGATTGAGCAGCACGGCTTTGCAACCCTTGTGGGC
>JACCDZ010291762.1_pt1 | contig 22193 bp, 14 predicted proteins | sample 7449551 | NCBI WGS metagenome assembly JACCDZ01 (sample SAMN15323452, study PRJNA562643) | freshwater metagenome | isolation source: river surface water | place: USA:Blue River Watershed | collected 2017-08-18 | reverse complement strand
GTGGCAGTTTTTGGGAGACTGATGAGATAGACAGACAGCTTCTCACAAAAGACACTTAAAGTCGATCGCGCGACCAGAGGGCAGCGCATGTATTTTTTTCTTTCGCCTAAACACATCTCCATCTTTCTACGCGATCTCGATCTTTTTTTTCACGCGCAGGCACACACTTACCACACCACCATGGATTTCGCAGTCACCGGCAAGAATCACGATGCATTGAAGTCGCTTTCAGCACTCCAACTCGCGCCCATTCTTGCGCATGGCACATTGTCGGCGTCCTCTGCCTCTGCCTCTGCCTCTGCCTCCACCGCCGATACCGCCGATACCGCCGCCACTGCCGCGCCGTCCCTGTACTTGACACAAAACCAAATTTTGTTGAACAACCTACTTCAATTCTACCAAAACCGTGAGCATTTGACTAGAATGCTGAACGCGATCACTGGTCAATCGCGCATGTCTCTGCGCATTGTGGACTGGTTCGTGACCAACTACGCCAAGAAAAACTTCACTGTCTTCAACATCGACCGCGACAATGGACGTCGCGATCGCTTCAAGGTGTTCTTTCAATACAAACTCAACTTGAAAGCCTACACCAAGCGCCGCTTCGATCCGTTCTGTCGATGGGACCGCATCAACATCCCGTATGAACACAACAGTTGCATCGAAACCACGTTGGGCCAACTCAATTTCTTCAAGTGGGCCATTGAAAACCACGTGCTCGACTACATTGAAGCCAACTACGACCACATCGAACACGACATGAATGCGCGCAACAGCACGTCCCGCAACAAGGAAGCGCGCTCCAAAACCCGCAAGAAGCGACAAGAACTGTCCGTGTCGGCCACCAAAAGCATCAAGAAGGAAGAAGTGGAAATCGTCGTGCAATTTCACTGAGCAATGCAATTGGTTTCCGCCACTTCTTGTTTGTTCACGCATCCGCAGGAAGCGAAACACAATCAATCCATCGTCTCCGTCATTCTCCATCGCATTGACGGTTGTCGTTGAGGAGTCGTATTTTTTGAACACGCACCGAACACGAACCGAACCCGAACCATCATGGACTTGAAACAGCGCAAGTTGAACCGCGCCGAGTGGAATGCCATCGAAGTGCCGGTGTCGGCGCAAGAAAAACAAGTCTTGACCATGTTGTGCGACGGCTTTCGCAACATCCACATTCGTTCCAATCCGCATCTGTCGCTGCTGTCTTTCATGAAGATGGACAGCACCGACAAATTGGATGCCTTTTTGTTTCATCGCTTCTTTGCCAAAGAAGTACAAGACATCGACAAAGCGATCCACGCGCGCCGCGTCTTTCCCTCTTCCGTTTCCTCTTCTGCTTCCACCTTTTCCTGGAGTGTTTCCGCGCCCGTGGTCAAGCTCAAATCCATCGACCAAGTGCGCGTGGAGCGCTTTGACGCCGAAGCTGTGCGCCGCCACGTCCCGCCGGTGTTCGAATGGGTGTTGCTTACGGAGTTGCGCCTCACCATCATGGCTGCAAGTGTCTCGGACCGGGTGCGCGTACATCAGGGATATTACGCCCTGCACCAATTGTTGCGCTGCACCATTCCCAAACTGAATCACGTCGTGCTCACTTTTGTCCGAAATGTGTTGGCGGCGCTGGCGCCATCCATGGACAAGAGTTTTCTGATCGAACATGCCCCCGCGTGCATCGAACGCTCCGAATTGGTCTGGAAGTACGCCGACCTGCGGCTCTACGAACACCAGCGAGACATCTTCAATGTCATCAAGCAGCCGCAGCCAAAGCTGGTGTTTTACATTGCGCCCACCGGCACCGGCAAAACCATGACCCCGCTTGCCTTGTGCGAACCCGACGAGGCGGGCAAGCAGCGCAAGGTATTGTTCGTGTGTGCGGCGCGCCACGTCGGCGTGGCCTTGGCCAAGTCCGCAATCTCTCTGAACAAAAAGGTCGCCTTTGCTTTCGGCTGCGAGAGTGCCACCGACATTCGGCTCCACTTTTTTGCCGCCAAGAAATTCACCCGCCACCGACGCACGGGCGCCATCCATCGCGTGGACAACAGCGTCGGCGACAACGTGGAACTCATGATCTCTGACCTCCAATCCTTCCAATCAGCCATGTACTACATGTGCGCCTTCTTCCCGCCGCAGGACATCATCCTGTATTGGGACGAACCCACGATTACCCTAGACTACGCCAGCCACGAATTCCACGACACCATCCACCGAAACTGGAAGAAGAATCGCATCCCAAACGTGGTGTTGTCGTCGGCGACGTTGCCGCACGCGGTGGAGTTGACCGAAACCACGGCAGACTTTCTGCAGCGCTTCCCCGGTGCGCACATCCACAGCATCGTCAGCCACGACTGTCGCAAGTCGATCCCGCTGTTGGACAAGCAAGGGTTCGTGGTGTTGCCGCACACGTTGGACGCCGGGTTTGCGCAGATGAAGCAGTACGTGGAGCACTGTCGCGAGTACGCCACCCTGCTGCGATACTTTGATGTGACGGAGGTCGTGGCAATGCTTCGCTGGTTGCAACAAGAGAAGGCGGTGCCGCGCACGTTGGACCTGGATCGCTACTTCGAGACCGTGGAAGACATTGACTTGAAAACCATCAAGGTGTACTACCTGGATTTGTTGGCGCGCATGCCGGAGGAAGTGTGGCACAGGTGGTGGGCGCAGAGCCATCCGTTGCGCAAGCCGCGCCTCTGCGAGAATGTACGCGGCCGGTTGAACCTCGACCAGGGCGCGCCGGGGATCTACATCACCACCAAAGATGCGCACACGTTGACGGACGGACCGTCCCTGTTTTTGGCGGAGAACGTCGACAAGGTGGCCGCCTTTTGCATCCAGCAGGCAGACATTCCCGCGAAAGTGATGGACGAATTGTTGGCGCGCATCGAACACAACAACCGCATCAATGCGCAACTGCGCGATGTGGAACACCAGTTGGACCAGCTGAAGGAAGATGTGGAGAAGAAAGCTGCCAAGTCCGCGTCGGATGCGGATGGCGCCGCGTCGGCGGTGGGACGAGGCAAGGGCGGCGGCGGGGGGAAAACCTTGCGCAAATTGGGCAAAGTCGAGGACGATGTCTCGGAGCACGATTCGTCGGCCATGGCACGCCTGCATCAGCGCATCTCGCAATTGCGCGCCCAAATCAAATCCGCCAAACTCAGCGACGCCTTCGTGCCCAACACCAAGTTGCACGCAGAGCGGTGGGCGGAACACATCGACACAAAGCGCGCCTTCTGTTGCCAGATGGAAGAAGCCGTGGTGCGCGACATCATGGCGCTGCACGGAGTGGACGATTCGTGGAAAATCTTGCTGATGATGGGCATCGGCGTGTTCCGGCCGCACCAAGAAACGTCGCGCTACACGGAAATCATGAAGCAGTTGGCGGAGGACCAGAAGCTTCTCGTGATCATTGCCACCAGCGACTACATCTACGGCACCAATTACGCATTCTGCCACGGATTCCTGAGCAAAGACATTCCCTTCACGCAGGAAAAGATCATCCAGGCCATGGGGCGCGTGGGGCGCAACCACCTACACCAATCCTACACCATCCGCTTCCGCGACGACAACCAATTGCGCCTGTTGTTTTCCACGGTCAACAGCACCGACAAACCCGAAGTCGTGCACATGAACTGTCTGTTCCGGCGTCGCCGCGGACAATTTGTGGACGGACAGTTCGTGGACGCGGTTGCGCCAGATGGTCAAGATCCAGAAGTCGACGAGGACGAGGATGAGCATGCGGATGAGGAAGATGAAATGTGGCGCACGCGGACCATGGAACTGTACGAAGACGGTTCGGAGGAAGAGGAAGCTGATGAAGGACCTGAAGAGGAACCTGAAGAGGAGGAAGAAGCAACGGTGTTGCCTGCGTCATCCATCCTTCCTCCTGCGCAAACCTACTACACCACCGAATTTGACGATGACGAAGAAGAGGAGGAGGAGGACAACAATCAGATAGACGAGAAGGATGTGACGAAGGATGAACATCGGCAGCATCATGCCGTCGAGTCCCCGACCGCATAATGTTTCTTTCCTTCCATTCGCAGCAGCAGTCTATTCGCACCATGATGTCACTGAAGCATTGCGCATTAGCCATTTTGTGGGCAACGATGATGACGATGTGGACCGTGAGGTTGACGACGTCCCTGGAAGACCAAGTCATCCCGCCACAGACGGCCGAAGAGTGGGATTCACTGTCGCGCACAGTCGCGGATCTGTCGTGGCATTGGTTGTGGATTCAGATTGCGATTGTCGGACTTTCCATGATGCCCCGCGTATACATCTTTGCCATTTTCCTGTCCTGGGCACTGATTTGCACCATCGCCATCGTCTTTTCAATGTGACATATTTTGCCGTGTGACATATTTTGCCGTGTAAGCTGTTAAGTAAGATTGTTTTGGTTGCTGTGTGCGATTGATCGCATTGTTTGTCTGCTTTTTTTTCTTCTCCGTTCAATCATGTCTGAAAAAATCTCATCCAGGAACACATCTCTTACCCTCGCTTGTTGTCGTGTCACCGCCGCAAAAAAAAACTTGCCATGCCGCGTCGCAAAGCCTTGGACACCTCGTCCGTTCCCACCGACATGTCTGTTGCATCTCCCGTGTCTGCTTCTTCTCTGTCACCCGAGGTCGGCAGCAAGACGGTTGCGCCCAAAACGAAGCAGATTGTGAGCCACATCGCCAATCGCCAAGCTTTTTTTGAATTGCTTCGCCACAACACGGGGTTGGTGTTGCTGAAGATGGGTGCGCCGTGGTGCGGACCTTGTCGTGCGATTGAACATCAGGTGCACGAATTCTTCGCGTCTTCTCCAGACACGGTCATTTGTTGCGACATCAACATCGATGAATGTTTCGACGTGTATTCCTACTTCAAATCAAAGAAGATGGTGTACGGGATTCCCGTCATTCTGTGCTTCAAGAAAGGCAATGTGTATTTCACGCCGGACGACATGGTCACGGGGGGAAATCCGGCCGACGTGCATGAGTTCTGTCTGCGCTGCAATCAACACTTGCTGGATGCTGTCGCGGCCTATCCCGAACCAACGTTGCCGCCGCGATGAAAGGTGCAGCCACACATTCACACCCTGACTTACTTGCTGCTGCTGCTGCCGCCGCCGCCGCGGTGGATGAGTTTCGACAAACGTGTGTCCAAAGAGTGCACCATGTCATCATCGTACGCAAAGGTTCCCGAGGGTTTGTAGGCGTGGATGGGTTTGTAGTCCTTGTCCTTCGGTCGTCCGCCGCCGCCGCCGCCGCTGTTGTTGCCTGTCGACGACGCCGATCCTCTTCCACGGTTGGACATCGATGATGCGCCGTTGCCGCCGCCACCATTGTCCTCGTCCTCATCCTCCGCCTCCACCACGTTGCCGAATTCATCAACCTGCACCCCCGTTTTTTTCTGCAGCTCGGTGCGCACGTAGGAGGGAACGTAGTGCAGCCAGGAGATGAACAGCACGTTGGGGTCGACGTACTGCACGTGGAATCCGTTGTGGCTCAACTTGTCCATGAGGTAGACGATGCAGGAGGCTTGGTCGTATTGCGGCACCCCCAGAATGGTCGGCGGCACGAGAAACCAGCAGAACTGGTTGTCAACTTTCTGGCGCGACGCGGTTTTGATGCGCACGTGCACGCGGTTCAGCACTTTGTTGAACACATTCACTTGTTGCAGATCTTTCTGGCGTTTTTTTTCAAACAGCTCGTCGATGCTGATCTTCTCCGACGGATTGCGCGCGTTCTCCAAATCAAAAATGGTTGTATTCATGGTCTGCACACACAGCGGCAAAATATGTCACACTTCGGAGATGGATCGGAGGGCCGTTTTTTTAGCGGATAAAAGCACAGTTGCGCAATGGATCGATCGGTGCGTGGAAAAGAGGAGACACCAAGTCGGCCGGCGGGTTGTTAGTGGTGGCACGAGAAATTATCCGACGCGAATCCAACGGGTGCGTGTGTGTTTCTGTTTTTGTGACATATTTTGCCATGTGTAATACTGCTTAAGAGAAGTGCAAGTTGCCCATTGCAACGGGACCATTCCCCCATTTCTTTCCCCCATCACCCCCCGTTTTTTTATTGTCTCGCACCAAAAGAAGACCGTGGCGTCGCGACGTTGACCGCCATCCTTCTTCCTTCCACACTCCGACATTGTGACTGACACATCGAAGATGATCGACCGACACATCGACGATAAGCGCAAAGTGTGCGCCTTTGTATTCCGCGAAGTGCACGATGTGGAATGCTACGTCCAATCGTACGCCAACAATCGCACGGACACCCTTACTTTGTTAAATCTCTGGATCCGTCATGCGCGCCGCGGAGATGCGGCCAGGTGTCATGCGTGCGTCACGCTGTTGGAAGACACCACCAAGTATTTGCCTTACTTGTTGTTCGGCGCCAACCACATTGCGCACAATGTCTTTCCCATGGTGCACACGGAACACTTCCGCATCCGCTCCGATCTCTTACAAAACCCTCATTTTTCGCGCCTGCAAGTCCTTTGGCTCAATCAGCGCTACACATACTCTCCTCCGACACCACTTTCCATGCCTTCCGTGCCTTCTGCGCCTTCGATGCCTTCTGCGCCTTCGATGCCTTCTGCGCCTTCGATGCCTTCGATGCCTTTTGCGCAAGATGCGTTTTGTTGTTCTTCGCCGCCACCAACATTGCCATCCATTCCGGACACAACTGTCGCTTCCGATGCCGCCGACCAACCCAATGCGGTTTTTCCGACAGCGCCCCCGACAACAACCACTTTGGAAGGAACGACAGAGGACATAATCAACCTTGCGCAGGGTACTTAAAGAAAATTGCCGCGTTGCGCATTCATACAATCATCCTTTTTCTGCTCCCCCCCAAAGGTTTGCTCCAAGTCACATCCATCTGCCGCCGCCGTCGCCGTCGCATCGTCTGTCTGTCATGTCGGTCGATTGCATTCTTCCCACCAACGTCTCCGCGGCGCACTGGGCATCCTTGCACACATTGTCTCCTTTGTTGTCCCACGTATCGCCGCATCCGCGACAGCCATCGCAACCGCAACCCGTCCATTCCATCGACGATGAATGGCGCAGTTTCTTCTTCGCCATGGACGACGGTTGGACCAAACATTCCTCCAGCGCAACTGTCGCCGCCGCCGTCCCTCCCCTCCAAGCCCTTCAAGCAAAGCCGTTCCCCACTTCATCTGCGTCTCCCCCATCTGTGTCTTCTTTGCCTTCTACAGTCAACCAGGAACATACAATCGCAAACGATGAGAGAGTGCGCGAAGGCGGCATCCACCACCAACAACCACATCTTCAACACCTGGTGGACAAAGAAGGCAAAGAAGGCAAAGAAGGCAATGAACAGGAAGAAGAAGATGCTGTCGCCGCTGCCGCCGCCTCGTCGGATGCGCCGTTCGCACTGCAGTGGAATGAACCGACTGCGCCGGCGGCAAGCGACATCCACATTTCCACGAAGACCAAGATTGCGTTTCTGAGCGCACCCATTGCATTGGAGCCGGTGTTCTGGGCTATTCCTGTGCAACCGTACTTTTTGCAGTCGGAGGGCGTCGTGAAGAAGCAGATGAAATTCAACACCTTCTCCGCGGAACACACGGACAAGGTGCGCCAATTGATGATGCGCGAACAATACTACGAAGAGTTGGTTATTTCGCACACGGAACATCCACCCAACCATGCTGCTGCGGTGGTGTCTGCGGCAGACACTGCATCCAGCAAAGTGGCGCATCCACACCGGGTTCCGTATCGCGATGTGCGCAAGATCAGCATCGGATTGTGCAAGAAAGACGTGTTGAACACGCGCAGCAAAAAGAAGAGTGCCTTCTACAACTGTTTCGTGCTCATACTGCGCGTTCGCGGCGACGTCGGCACATTCCGCGAATTCCACGTCAAAGTGTTCAACACGGGCAAGTTGGAAATTCCGGGCATTCAGTGCGAACACATGTTCGAGCGGGTCATGTCCGAGATTCTGCGCACCCTGCGTCCCCACGTCGGCGAAGACCTCTGTTTCCGTGCAGGCGGTACCGAAACTGTGCTGATCAATTCCAACTTTTCGTGCAACTACTTCATCAATCGCGACAAGTTGTACGAACTGCTCCACCACACCTTTGGCATCCAGGCCATGTACGATCCATGTTCCTACCCCGGCGTGCAGTGCAAATTCCACTACTACCCCCACCTCCCGCTCGACCAACAAACCGGGCGGGTCTTGTCTGCTACTGCTACCACCGCTGCCGCCACCGCCGCGACCATGAAGGACACAACCCCCGTCAAATCCGTCGTGGTGTCCTTCATGGTCTTTCGCACTGGCAGTGTATTGGTGGTGGGACATTGCGACGAAACGGTGATCCAGTGCATCTATCAGTTTCTCTGCCGCCTCTTTCGCGAACAGTACGACGTCATTCGGCAACATCTCTACGTGTCGCCCACCGGCGCCGTCACGGTCCCCGCCGTCGTTCCGAAGAAAAAGAAGTCGCGACCCAAAAATCTGTCCGTGTCCATGCCCGCATCCTTGCGCAAAAAGAAACAAGACCTATAAAATAGCTGTTTGACACATAGTGTTCGTAGTTAAGAAAAAAATGGAATGAGTGCATTGCCATTGGTTAGAAGATTACAGTGTATGCGCACATCGCTTTGTCTATGTCGATCGATTTCACGGTCGACATGGCTACCCGTCCACATGTATGTATGTATGTATGTATGTTGGTGTGTATTCGTGTTGTATATATTCGTGTTGTGCAGCTTCTGCACAAGATGTATGTACGTTGTTGGGTGTTGTAATGTGTTACACGCGTGTACCATGAAACCAAACTGCCCCCCCCCCAAAAGCATTACTTTGTCTCCGTCTTCTTGCGTGGCTTTTTCGGCGGCGCCGACGGCGACGTGTTGCCGCGTTTCTGTGCCTTTTGTTTCGGTGCCTTTTCTTTCCCTTCCTCCTTTGAATTCTTCTTCTCCTTTGGTGCTTTCTCTTTCTGTTCCCCTTTTTCTTTCTTCTTCTCGGCGGATTGCGCCACCGTCGCCGCAGTCGTGTTGCTGCCGGTGTCGGTGGTAACTGACATGGCGCCGGAAGGCACATGCTCCAGGACTACATGCGAGGGCACGACGTGTTGTCGCTTTCGGAAGATCCAGTAGCGATTGAGAAAGGAGATGGTTTGTTCCGCAGCGCTCATCTGCAGCGCCTTGGCGTACAATGGCGACGCTTCCCGCGCCATGCACTCGAACAGTTCGTGGAAACACGCACTAGCCTTGGGCATGCCAATGTCCGCCGCCTCTTCGTCGGTGATCAACTGGAAGCCGTAATTTTCCATGGCGCGACACAGAAACTCGTGGTGGACCAGGTACTCGCTCACGAACTGCCCGATGGATTCTTGGAACACGCGGATTTCGTAGCCCAGCGACGACGAGTCCCCCACAAACTCGTCCGCCAAGTACTTCTTCTCCAGGGAAAAGAGCAGCTTGTGGTCGACGTGCAACACCATCTCTTTCTGGCGCCGCAACACCTCGAACACCTTCTGTCCGTCAAAGGCGGTGGCCACGAAATACCCTTGCTCCTTCGTGCACATGGCGACGTTTGCCAAAAATCCTTGCAGCGTCGTCAAATCGCGGAAGAAATAGTGCAGCGCGAACTGACATGACGCCACGTGGAACCCGTACTGTCCCAGCGACCAACAATCTGCCACCCCCTTGCCGAGTTCTTCTGCATCGGACTGCTGGGTTTGCCCCAACACCGCCGCCGCGATCCGCCGGTCCTGCGCTTGCAGGAACGCATCGCCCTCCCAAATGTTGCGCGTACAATCTGCCTGCAAAAACAGCGCCTTTGGCACGGTTGACGACGACTTGGATAATGAAGAGGAGGAAGATGACACTTTTTCCCGCGCACCGAGTTGGTGTCGCCGCCGGAGGTTGACGTAGCGGGCACAGGCGCCGTCGACGGCATTGTGGATGTTGTCGCTGGACAGATCCAGACCCAACACAAAGGCGGCCCGCGCTTGCGTCCATTTCGGCAAATCGCCCGCCTTGCCACACGCCAAGTCGATCAGCAGGTCGTTGGGTTGACAGGTGGCCAACAACAACTTGCGCTTCACGAAAATGTTGTGGAACAGTTTCAGGCGCTCCGTGTGGAAGGCTTCGCGCGCTCCTCGAGTGTGGTAGTACATATCCTCCTGCTCCGGCAAACTGTCCAGTCCGCGCCCCGTGGTCAACATCTCTTCCGTCAAAGGAAAGGCGATGGTCTTCCAGGTGTCATTGCACACGCGAAAGGCGTTGCCGAATTCCTTCTCCCCGCGCCGCAACCGCATGGTCTTGTCGTGGCGCACCCGCAGCGGCACCCAGCGCCATCCCCCTTCCCGCTCTGCGTCATAGCGGAATTCCACTATCATGTTGTCCTGGAAGGGATCGCCCTCTTCCGCCACCATCCACCCGTCGGGGGTTAAGGCCACGTTGGTCCATCCGTTCTCTGGCGCATAAGGTTCCACTGGACAAAAGCGCATGGGACGATAGTCGCCGCCACTGCCGGTTCCATTCTGGTTTCCCACGGAGTCATAGCGGCGCTGCAACATTACGGCAAAGGGATCCATCCATCCGTCGCTGCCCTCGTGGTAGCCGCACATCAATTCCAGTTGTTTGTACTTGACGAGTGCATTGCCGGGATCGTCGACGAGGAATTCGGTGTCGCGACAACTCTGAGGGTCCTTCACCGTGCGCACCAAAAAGTCGACAGTGTTCCACTGCGGCGGCTTCCACTTGAATGCGCGATCCCACGTGATTTTCCACTTGGGTCCCGCCATGTCTTCCTGCGAGGCACCCACCCCGAGGTGACAGGGGGTGAAAATAAGTCCGTCCACGTTGTATTCGTAACCCTCCCCTTCCCGCAACGTCAGCCGGTTGGCCTCAAAGATGCTGCCGCAGTCTTCCACCGCGTGAAACACCTTGCACCGCGCCAGCAATGGACAGGGTCGCGCCGGATCGCTCACGTGCTGCAACTGCAATTGACCCACGCATTGCGCCATTTCCTGGTATCGACAGCGATCAGAACTTCCCGACCGCCAAAAGGGAAGGGCGCGCAAATCTTTGCCTTCCAAATAGTACACGTCGAAGGCCAGCCACGCGTTCCAATACACGTCGTGCTTGGTGTGCAGAATGTGCTCCCCGTCCAACAAGGAGCGGAAACATTCTTTGCGCAACGTGCGGGTGCCCGTGAACCACACTTGCATCGCAGTGTCAATCCCGTACACTCGTCCTTCACTGCTGATGAACAACAGACAACGATCGCCGTCCGCTTTGTCGGTCACGCAATACTCCTCCAACGCTGCCGCACCCGAAGGAGCAGCGGCGGCGGCGGCGGCGACAGAAGCCGAAGAAGTGGAAGCAGAAGAAGTGGACAAAGGTGAAGACGAAGGGAGTGCCAGATGTTCGCGCAGCAAGGTTACGGGTTGCGGCCCCGCAAAGTGGCGGGAGGTCACTTGATGGATGTGATGGCGCCAGTCTCTGCCGTAAATGAGGGACATGTATTCATCGATCACTCCTTCTTGTTCACGAAAGCCGATGGGGTATGCACTCTTTTGCAACCCACTCAGCACCACGCGGATGACCTTGCGCAATTGTGCCGCCAACTGCACGGCCACGGGCACAGAGGGACGCACTGCGCGCTGGGTGGCCAGCGCCGCCAACAGCGACTCGTTGTGCACTTCCATTTCCACTTCGTATTGCTCCGCCTGTTTGAACACGTCTTCCACTTGTTTGGGGTCGGTCATTTGTCGCACGATGCTCATGTGCACACGAATCCAGGGCGTGTCGGACGACGATGGCGGCGTCAACACCACGCGCTTGATGCATCGAAAGTGCTTGGTGGGCAACTGGCTCCATCCGCGCAGAATGGATTGCGCCGTCTGGTCTTGCAGTTTGTCCAAGATGCGCTCTTCTTTCCAGGACACGCGCAACGGAAAGTCAGGGATGTCCAAATGCCGCACCTCGTTCGCGGGTTTGCGTTTGCTGGTCAACACCAACCCCGCGTGGTGGCGCAACGGTTCCAACTTCCCGTGGCTTCCAAATTGGCGGATCACCTCGGGGCCGTGCAACGAGGCACGTACATGGGAATGCGTGAGGGTGCCTTCGCGGTTGGCGTATTTGTGTCCAAGGTTGAGATACACCGGTTCTTCGCACCACGTCCACCCTTGTGCACGCAGGGCTTGGAAAATGGAGTCATAGTGACTGCGTTGCAGTTGGCGCGCATCCACACGCACCTCCAATTCGAATTGCGTGGCCAATGCGCCACCGTCGCGGGCAAATTGCGTCTCCAAGGTGAGACAATGCGCCTGCGTGAAATCTTCCAACTTGTTCCACGCGAACGACGTGGCCTCTTCCGGCGCACGAAACGACGATGGCGCGGAAGAAGCGGAAGCAGACAAGGTGGACGAGGATGAGGCACCACGGTTGTTTTTTCGTCCACCCCCGACAGACGACCCCTGGCGTGTCAATACGAAGGCGCGTTTGTTGACGGTGTCTTTGCAGAGACGCACCAAGGCACGTTGCTGCAGATACTGTCGTCGTTCTTGCGGCGTCAATTGTTTCCAATAATCGGCGATCCAGTTGTGCAAGACCGACACCATGACCAACGCGGTGGCCCAGGTGGCGATGTCCGGCTGATGCGCGTACCCGTCGCTCAACACTTCCCAGGCCATTTCGTACCAGGAGGTGCACTCCAAGTAGGTGGCGAGCGATTTGCGCACGGCCTTGCTGAGACGCACTTGCACGATGCCGAGGAATTGGTTGACGTATCGCAATTTGGTGGGAAAGTGCTGCGTGAGATATGCCTGCAATTCTGCGCGACGATCATTGCCCGGCAGGAACACGTCGGACTGTTTTTCCATCTTCTCCAAAAATTGCGCCACGGTCATGTGGTATTTGTTCAACAACACCGCATCCACATCGCAGACCCCATCATCCACGCGGTACAAGAGATCTTCCGCCGCGATGTCTGGTACAAAGGGTTTCGGCAAAGTGGTGGCGGTGGCGGTAGCTGTCGCAGAAGAAGCAGACATGATGAATGAATGGATAACAGATGAAGCAGGCAGACAGACAGAGAAACCAAAGGTGGGAAAGAAAGAGGACGACAGCTTTTGTCTTATCTTATCGCGCGATTGCTTAATGTGCAGACAAAAATCGCCGAAATTCCGAACACTCAAAATCACAGAAAAAAAACAACTGACCGACAAAAACCAACAACAAAAGAAATATGCGCGGCGACAACCGTTCACGCGCGGCGATTGGCGGCGGTGGCAGCGGCGCCGTTCGTGACGACCGTGGAACCATGCGCGATGTGGGATTGGTATGGCATCATCAAGTGTTGATGTAGTCGGGTGTACAGTTCGCGCTTGGCAATGTCCATCGGATGTTCCAAGTGGCATTGGCGCGCCAAAGTCCGCAATTGGGCGATGGTGCATTTGCTGAGCGGCGCACCGATGGGTTGCGCCAAGGTTTCGATGCGCGGGCATCCCATTTGCACGGGCGGAAGAGCGTCGCGCTGAACAAAGGTGGTCGCTACCCAACCAAACGTGCCTGGCGCATGTGGCTGTTGACGCACCAGGTGGATAGGTTCGTCCTCCTCGAAGAGATGCAAGAAGTAAGCATCGTTGGCAAACCAGACGCAAACATTCACGCCGTGCGCAATCGCCATCGCCAAAAACGTGGGGATGCGCAATTTGCTGTTGGCGTCTTGTGCCAAGTTGTGCACTATGTCGTGCACGCTTGCGCCAAGGTGATGCACGTGCAACAGGGAGGAGCGCTGCTGTACCACATCGGCGTACTCCGCTTTGCGCCGCAGTTCCGCCAACCGGTTGCGACAATGCACCATGTCCACTTCATCTTTGCCCAACCAAATCATCTCCCAACACCAAAACAACGTATCCCACTCGCGCGGCACCACCAACTGCCCCGCCAAAGGTTGTTCTCGTCGTTGTCGCGGCATCCGATCCTGGTCCTTGTCCTTCTCCTTGTCCTCATCCTTCTCCTGATGCCCGATGGCAGGGTTGGCAGGAATCCTGGGACGCAGAGAGTCGGCGACGGCGACGGAAGATGATGGGGATGCGGCGGGTGCACACTGCATGTGGGTGAGTGCGGCGCGGATACGGTCGTCAGTGAGAATCCATGGCTGCAGCATCTGCATGACATTCATGGATGAAAGAGATGGTGGTGTTGGCGGCGATGGCGGCGGCGCCACCGTTACGGCGCGTGCAGTGTTCATCGTCGTCCTGGTTTCAATATCTATCGGAAGAAGAAAACAACAAGAAGCGGAACAAAAAAACGCAGGGAAAAAAAGGCGCAGAAGTAAGGATGTGCAGGGGCGGGGGCCAAGAATGAAGAAGATGGGGAAGTCGATGTTTAAATGTGTTGGTGAGTGATGTATTTAATGTGTTACACGCGTGTACCAAAACTGCTTGTCGCCGATCATAAGTGAAAGGCGCGTCGATAATCGTCTTTTTGTTGTTCGGCGGAACTCAAGGTGACTTCGAGGTGGGTGACATAGTGCACGAACGCTGCCAATTCGCGCACGATGTCGGCGGGAAGCTCGGACATGTTGATCAGTGTCCCGTTCTTGTTCTTGTTCAGTGTGACTGTCGGATGATTCGACAGCAGACGCAGTGCTTGAATTTGGTGGAATTTACTCATCGACTCCAACTTCTGTCGAATCGTCTCCAAATCCATCGTCGTCGTCGGCAGGGATGGAGTCGTTGTCGTTGTCGTTGTCGTCGTCATCGTCGTCATCGTCATCGTGGGTGCGGTTGCTGTCTTGGCTGTTCGGTCGGTCTTGTAGAGGGTCTTGATGATGGTCGTTAACTCCTTCGTCTTCATCCATCGCTGCAGAGTCTTCCACCATTCCATTTAAATCCGCATCCTCTTCATCTGCCTCTTCTTCTTCGGGTTGTCCGTGGTGGCGCACAAGCTTGCAGATGACTTCAATTTGGGGATCGTTCAATTCGAAGCGCACACTCTTCACTTTGACCGTGATTTCATCGCCGGCCTCGATCTGATCGAAGACTTCGTCGTCCTGCATGAACCCGCGGATCACATGCACCACTAACGGCGGCTTCTCCAACAAAGAGGGAGAGGAGGAGGAGGAGGGGGGAGAGGACGAGGAAGCTGACGAGGAAGCTGACGAGGAAGCAGTGTCCGTGACGCATTCTGCGTGGATGCCCGCCTTGGTGACATTCACCACTTTGCAGCGCAACAACATGCGCTCCACGGGCAAGCACACATTGCAGAAAAACAGCACGTGAAACACCACCAAGTGTCCCTGTTCCACTTTGCCCCCCGAGTAAGTATGCATCACCACACTGTCGCGCTGCACATATCCTTCGGCGATGCACCTCCCTTCTACCATGCGCTTCAGTGTGCGCACGAGACCCAATTCCACACCCGGCGATTTGTACAGTTCCACCAGAGGCACCACAATCTGGCGCGACAACATCGATCGCACAAAATACTCTGACGGCGGCACGGTGCGCGCCGACAATGCCGAGGTCTGCGGATTGACTTGGGTGGAGACAAAGGAAGTGGATGACATGGTCTTTGTTTCAGTCTTAGACTCAGTCTTTGCTGTCCTCGTTGATTCTGTTCAGCGAGAAGAATGTTTATGTGGTGGTGATGGTGGTGGTCGGCCCCGCTGCCGCCCCAGCGACTTTGGGAGAGATGGGATGGAACACCACCAAGTCGCCCACTTGGCGCATGAATCCTTGACGACCGAACATGTCGATCACCATCAACCCGCCGTCGCGAAACTTTTTCAGCGCCGCATAGATTTCCGCATAGGAAAACGGATGATGTGCGCGCACCGCATCAACAAATTGATCCACGTGGTACACCAACCCGTCTTGAAACACATCGGCCATCCGTTGGCGCAACGAAGGCGCGTTCTTCTTGCGGCGGTGGCGATTCTGTCCGCCGTGTTGGTTTCCGACATGTTGTTCTCCTTCTCCTTTTCCTTCTCCTTTTCCTTCTCCTTTTCCTTCTCCGTCTTCTTCGGCGGAGGTGGATGTGGATGTGGATGTGGCTTGCGCACAAGGATAGCTGCATGTTTCCTGATAGTCGCAATTGGCGGAAAATGGCGCATCGCCCACCGGGAAATGCTCCACCTGGCGCCCATCCGCCAGCGTCAGCGTCAATTGGATGTCCAACACCTCGCGGTTCCATTCCCGTTGTTGGTCGGCGTTCAATACGCAGTCCACCGCACAGCCTTTCAACACGCGCGACACTTCTCCGATGTCCCGCGCCTTTTCTTGCACCACGTGCATGTACAGCAAATCCACGCACTCAACCGTGTTCGCACTTCCCTCCTGTTTCCCAACCGGCGGCAGCGGCGACGCCACTGGTTGCAACACGGTGCCGTGGAGGAAGATTTGCACATTGCGTTCCGCGAGCGGCAATGCCTTGTGCGACCATTGGCGAACGGCTCGTCCAACCAGTTGTTCCACGGCGCTGATGGTGGGGAGTGGATCGAGCATGTGCACTTGGCGGATGTTTTGGAAATCCAATCCGTCCAAGAATTCCGACGACAACAGCACGACCTTGACTTGTTCGCCACGCACGTTGTGTTCGGAGGTCACGGTGTCCATCGCGGCGTCGTTGTCGGGTGACAAATGGCGGTCCGAAGACAAAATCACGTAGCTGTGGTTCGCCCTTTTTTCTCTTTCTCTTTCTCCTCCTCCTGCTCCTCCTCCTCCGCTCCCAACCGCATGCTTGTTTCCCCCTTCGGACCGCGCCGTTGCGGTTGCCGCCGCCGCCGCTGCCGCAGGACTCCACAGGGAAGGTGCCCCTGCTCGACGAAAGTGCAGCACGGATTCCAATGCGAGGGCGGCGGGAATTAATCCACCTTCCACGAATTGGGAACAAATCAAGACAATGCCATGGCACTGCCGCACTTGCTCCATCACTGCGTGCAGTTTGTGGCTGAAGGTGGGTAGGTGATCGGCGGCGAAGATCGGCGCGGCGTTGGGGCGATAGCGGTACGGTCCGCCCAACGTGGGGGATTCCACGAAGCGATGCAACCCCTTGGCACCCACCATCTCTTTCCACAAAGCAGGCACAGACACCACTAGCTCTTCTTCCGCCACCGAGGTGGGATCGGCGCGCACCTCCGACGTGCGCAACCACCGGTCCATCCATCCCAAGTCAGTCGTCGTCGTCGTGTTCGCGGCACCCACCATCGCCGCCGCAGCAGGCATCGCGGCAGCGTCGGCAGCCATGGCCTTCTTCAGCGATGGGTGCGGAAAGGCCATCGTCAAGGCTTGCAGTGCATAACCGAAGTATTCGGGCCGCCATTGTTCGGGATGTTGGGCAATGGTCTCGACCATGTGGAGGTAGACGCAGTGCTGACAACGTCCGCATCGCCGCCCACAATCCGACAAGGTGTTCAGGTAGGGGTCCAAGATGGCGCTGAACTGCATGCGCGCGGGGATGATTGATCCTTGGCAAAAGTGGGTGGGCTGCGGCTGAACCGCGAAACTCTTGTCCGGCGCAAACCACTTCGGGGTGACACGGTACGGGAAGGTGAAAGGATTTTCGCCCTTGACGAACGAAATGTACCCCGTCGCTTTCCGGCGCAACAACGCCTTCCCCCCTTCTTTCCACAGCGACGACGTGGTGGACGCAAACACCTCTTCCTCCACCAACCCCGCGCGGCGGTCATTGTGGTTCATCAAGTTCAGTTGCCACACAATTTCCGTCGGCGAATAAAACAGAGGGGTTGCCGACAAAAACAGCCAGCGCATTCCCCGCTGTCGACGCGCCGCTTCCTCCAAATCCGCCACGATCGCGGGATGCATGCGCAATCGATGCACTTCGTCCACCACGATCATCGTCCCCTTTGTTCGCCCAGAAGCAGAGGAAGAGGACGACGACGACGACGATTGACGCAACAGTTCCTTCACCGCGAGTTCAAGTTCCTCAAAGGTGAGGAAGCGGTAGGCGGCATCCACCAATTGCTCCAGTCTTGTCCACACTGCCTCTTCGGATTCGGATTTGCCAGCTGCTGCAGCACCATCCACACCTCCCTCTTGGAAAAGCGACGACAACAAGGTGGGTCCGCCGCAGGTGGACATCGACCATCCTCCTCCTCCCGATTTTGTGCCGTTCTTGGCGCGTTGCAGAGCATCGCGTTTCAACAGAGATTTGCGGAACTGGCGATGTACGGGGTGTGGTGCGACAATCCAAATGGGCAATTGCACCGCACCGGCCAAGCGCAACTCTTCGCAGATTCCAATGGCACTGCACGTCTTGCCACTGCCAACTCCGTGGTACAACAACAAGCTGCGGTACGGAGTGTGTGGCGACATGAATCGCTGCACAAAATGTTGATGGGCCTGGAATTGCGGCGGTTGTTTTTCGAGTTTCGCGACAAAGGCAGCAAGCGATTCGTTGTCGCGCGGCACCTCCGCGGCCCATTCCGTGTCTTCGAAAGCCGCATGTTCCGCCAACTTTGCGCTGATCGCAGGGTCTTTCACGTCGGGCAACGGTTCGGAGAGCAACTGTGACATGGTTACTTGTTGGTCCTTGTCCTGGGTTCTTCGACTTGGTTCTTCGACTGGTTGGTCCTGATGGGTATTGTATGTCGACAACAAATTTCACGTCGACATCCAAACGGAAAGGGTTAGAAGTTGGGTGTGGGGTGGGTGGGGGGATGAATGTTTGTTGGGCAATTACATGCGGACGGATCCAAACAGTTTGCGCGCATTGTGCAGTGCTTGTTTGTTTAAAGTGCGCTTGGCGGCATTAATGTCACCGGTGGAGGTGAAGGTGCGAGTTGCGGCTTCGATGGCCGTGACCCATTTCTTGCGCGAAGAGACGGATTTCGTTCCCTGTGCCTTGCGCCGAGTCCTGGTCCTTGCACTGGTCGTGGTTCTTCCCACTCCTCCGAAGTGCGCAGTGTGTCGACTGCGAGGTCGATGTGGATGTCTGTGCCGTTTGCGAGTATGATGCATGTTTGCGAGCGAGCGTGTTGGGCGTGCTTTGGTCAAGTGGACGAAGCGTGTTTCGTTGTTTTTCCCTCGACGAAATATCGTTGAAGAAACGATAGAAAAAAAAGGAAACGTGATTGCGTAAGGGAACAAACGTCCATCGGAAAACAAACAGGAGGAAAGATGTGCTGGCTAAAAGGATGATGAGAAGATGGAGAAAAACGATGGAAACCGAGAAAGGATGGCTGGAGATTGTTTCAAGGGAGATGCGATCGTGAACACGTCGCGCAAGACAAGACATTCAACAAGCGACCGTCGAGGCGACATCGCGGAAGAGGAAAAGGATGGACAAGAAGAAGAAGAGGAAGAAGAAGAGGATGGACAAGAAGAAAAGGAAGAAGAAGAGGAACGCATTGTTTACATGCGGGAAGCAGAAGCAGCGCGAGCGGCGGCGGCAGCGGCGGCCTTGGAAGCAGATGCGGCGCGACTGGCTGCCTTGGATGCGGAACGCTTGGCGGCGCGGGAGCGAGTGCGGGCTACAGCGCGAGAAGCCTTGGCGGCGCGACTAGCGGCCTTGGCGGCAGCGCGACTGGCTTGGGCAGCACGGTTGGCGGCGGCGGAAACGGCGCGACTGGCAGCGCGACTGGCAGCGCGAGCAGCGGAGCGGGTGCGAGAACGGGAAGCGGAGCGGGAACGGGAACGGCGATGAGTTCTGGACATGGTGGTGGTGGTGGCGGCGGTGTAAATGGGTGGATGTGTGTGCGTGTGTTGAGAAAGGCTTGTATTCTATCGCAACAAAAAAAAACGGCACACCTCCCCTCCCTCCTCCCTTAATTCCAGACTTGGTTGGTGGAATGCCAAGACATGGGATCGCGGGGGGCAACGTTGTAGATGGCGCGGAAGACACTGGAACGCGATAGGGGGACGTTGCATCGATATTTGTCGAGGGGATGGGGATTGGTCTTCAGCTGGGCTTGGATGGCCTTCTTGCTGATTTTTTGGCGCGACTGCACGGCGAAGTAGATGAAGAAGGCTTCGAAGGAGAGGGACTGGATGGGCAAGATGTCCTCGTTCTTCAATTGAAAGTCGCGCAAGTATTCTTGGCAGATGGCGAACCCGGAAATGTCTGCTAAATCTTCGCCGATGGTGGGTGCCGCGTCGAAGTCGATGCCATCGCGCTTCGCCACCTCCTGGTATTGCCGGATGACATCGCGCTGGATCTGCTTGAACTTCCGCTTGTCCTTGGGCGTCCACCAATCGTGGAGACGGCCACGCTCGTCGTATTTGGACCCCCAGTCGTCCAGCGCGTGCGACAGTTCGTGCGCAATGGTGTACCCGACGTGTGACAAGTTGTACTCCAGTCCGCGCTCGCCTAAATCCACAAAGGGTTTCTGCAAGTAGCCCAGCGGGATGTAGATCTGGTTCTGGGTCGGCGTGTAGAACGCGTTCACCACGTACGGCTGCGTGCCGACAAACTTCGGCGGGATTTGCGTCCAGTCGATCACCTGGATGTCCACCACCGGCTTGTCGACGTGGTCCGCCGCAAATTGGTGGCGCCACTGGGCCATGCGACCCAGGTTTTCCCAGGGATCGTCCTCGTCGTAGGGCAGAAGAGGGTCGGGCATGGAGGGAGGTGCGACGCCGATGCGCATCTTCAAATGGTGCAGTTTCTGGAGGGCTTTGGCCTTGGTGCTGGGTTGCATCCAGCGGTTGCGTTGGACGATGCGTTGGAAGACGATTTTCAGGTCTTCCGCCATGGTTTGCACGTATTGCACCACCGCGGGATTGGTGTAGCGCTGTACGTATTGCGTGCTGAAGAAATGGTGGAAGCAGAAGGCCATGGGAAAAATGGGGCGGATGGCGACGGTTTCGGGGGCATCTTGTCCCTTCACAAAGGCGCCGTGGAAGTCGTAGAAGACGCGCCATCCGCGTTCGTCCCACCGCGTCATCTGCCGGATGAACAGGTAGATCCAGTAGGTGTGCCACTGCGGCGTATTCCACTTTTCGGCGAGCAGTTTCGTGCCGCACAGAAGATAGTTGACGTTGGAGGTGATGAAGCGGTGCGGCACAGTGCGGCAGCCAAGCAACCGCGAGAAGTGTGCCCAGTCGAACTGGAAATGCGCCATGGCCTCGGTAGCGGAAATCTCGTTGTAGTTGTCGTCCTCGTCGTCGACCTTCACGACGCTGCAGCCCATGGCATTCAGGATGGCTTCTTCCGTGCGGTAGACGTCCTCGACGTCAAAGGCCTTGGCGCCCTCCTCACCAAAGGCCACCTCAAACAGTTGGCGCAAGTACTGCAGATAGGCGCGCTTGTACTTGCGCTTGTACTGCTGTTCTTCCTCCGGGTCGGTGGCGTCCGGAAAATAGACCATGACGTCGATGAGGGTCACTTGCGGCGCATCCAGGTAGCACACGTACTTGGTGGGGTCTTTGTCGTCGGGGTTGATAGACCAGTTGAAGGGTGCGCCCCACGTCACGATTTCGTTGCGATTGAAGTACGCGAGCACTTCGTACATGTCGCTCTGCGCCAACAGCCATCGCTGGAAGGCGGCGGCGCGTTGTTGGGTGACGCGGTTGGATTGGTGTCGTTGGAAGGAGTGGTAGGCGTTGCGCATGCAGCGGCGGAGTGCGGTGACGGAAGCGCGGCCGCCGAAATCCTGGGGGTCCACGACATCCCCGCCGCCGTCGACAAAGTCGCGCAACAACTCAACCATTTCTTCGTAGACTTTGTGCTGCACGAGGCGGAAGTTGTCAATCTGCACGATGTACTGCTGGTCCGACGACAGCTTGACGTCGCGGATCCAACGATCGTTCACGTACGAGAAGAAATCGTCTTGCGGCGACACGTTGTATGGGTTCACGGCTTGCTTGAGACCGCGCACGATTTCGCGCTCCAGGTTGTAGCCCGTGGACACGATGTCCAGTTTGTTGCGGCGGAACACGTCTTCAATCTGATGTTCAAAGGGTTGCAAGGTACTGCATGGGGCGGCAGTGGCAGCGACGGTGGTAGAAGTTGCCGCAGCAGTGTTCTTCTTTTTGCGCGTGGCGCTGCTGGTGCTGGGGTGAGCACTGTTCTTGTTCTTGTCCTTGTTCTTGTCCTTTGTGGCCGTGGTGTGACGGCGGCGGCGCAAAGTAACCATGGGCGAACAAAACAACGACAACGACGACAACACGAGAAACAAACCAAGTTGTAAGTTGGATACATTAGTCGCAGGAAAAAGCATCTCCGCCCATGCCCGTGCCTCCCCCCCCCGCCAAGCCAT
>JACCDZ010879858.1_pt1 | contig 22222 bp, 19 predicted proteins | sample 7449551 | NCBI WGS metagenome assembly JACCDZ01 (sample SAMN15323452, study PRJNA562643) | freshwater metagenome | isolation source: river surface water | place: USA:Blue River Watershed | collected 2017-08-18 | reverse complement strand
TTGCCGGAAACGGTCGACCCGCGCTACACGGATTACGCCCGGGCAAACGCGTCCATTGGGATCAACGCGGTCTCCGTGAACAACGTAAACGCCTCAGCGCGGTTTATGACGCCGGAGTATTTAGCCAAAGTAAAAGTGCTCGCCGACGTCTTCCGTCCCTACGGCATCAAACTGTTTTTATCAGTGAACTTTGCCTCGCCTAAATTGGTGGGGAAATTGAAAACCTCAGATCCCTTGGATCCACAGGTTCGTGCGTTTTGGGCTTCCAAAACCAAAGAGATTTATGCACAGATTCCGGATTTCGGGGGCTTCTTAGTGAAAGCCAATTCAGAGGGCGAACCGGGGCCACAAGAATTCGGTCGGACACATGCCGACGGCGCAAATATGTTGGCGGAGGCGGTGAAACCCTTTAATGGAATTGTCATTTGGCGCGCGTTTGTATATGCGCCTAACCCGAAGGGCGACCGTTTCAAAGAAGCCTATAACGACTTCAAACCTTTGGACGGAACTTTCGCGAAAAACGTGATCGTTCAAGTGAAAAATGGCCCGATTGACTTCCAACCTCGGGAACCATTTCATCCACTTTTCGGAGCGATGCCGAAGACGCCTTTGGCCTTAGAATTTCAAATCACCCAAGAGTACACAGGATTCAGCACGAACGTTTTCTACCAATCGATTCTCTTTAAGGAATGTTTGGATTCAGATACCTACCAAAACGGCAAAGGTTCCACCGTCGCCAAAGTCATCGACGGCAGCCTGGGCAACGACCAAATCACGATGATGGCGGGCGTGGCAAACACGGGTTCCGACAGAAACTGGACAGGACATTTATTGTCGCAAGCAAACTGGTATGCGTTCGGCCGATTGGCTTGGGATCACACCTTGAGCTCCGAAAAAATTGCGGACGAGTGGGTGAAGCAGACGTTGACCCACGACGAAAAAGCAGTGAAAACGGCTTCGGATATTCTGATGAAATCCCGCGATACCTATGTGAAATTCACGACACCTTTAGGCTTGCACCACGTGATGGGCCAAGGGATTCACTGGGGCCCGGAGCCTTGGCTCGAGCGTAGTCAGCGCCCCGACTGGACGTCGATTTATTACCATCGCGCGGATTCTGTGGGTCTGGGTTTTGACCGAAAAGCATCGGGAAGCAATGCTTTAAGTTTATACCATCCGGCGGTCGCGCAACAGTGGCTTGATCCAGCGAAGACGGATTTAAACTATTTACTTTGGTTTCATCACGTGGGCTGGAAAGAGAAATTATCTTCCGGGCGCACGCTTTGGGATGAATTCTGCTACCGTATGAATTCCGGCTTGCAGGAAGTGAAGGATTTGCAAAAGGACTGGGATTCGCTGCAAGGCAAGGTGGATCCGGAGATTTTTGCGGACGTTCGCGGGCGTTTGGCCGCGCAACAACGGGAGTCGGTATTGTGGCGCGATGCCCATTTATTGTACTTCCAAACCTATTCGAAATTACCGATAAGCTACGGGACGCCTGCGCGGACTTTGGCAGAAATAAAAGAAATTGTACGTATTTACCAACTGAAATAAGATGCAACAACCATTCTCATTGCAAGGGCGCGTGGCGCTCATCACGGGCGGCGGAACCGGAATCGGATTCGATATCGCGAAATGCTTTTTAGCGTCCGGCGCCACGGTCGTGATTACGGGTCGCCGCGAAGAGGTGCTGAAAGAGGCGGTCGCAACCCTAGGTGCTGGAGCACATTATGCAGTGAATGATGTTTCAGACTTGAGCTTGACTTCTCAACTTGTTGCTGAGCTAGTAGCAAAACATGGCGGCATCGACATACTCGTAAACAACGCGGGCATCAACATGAAACGCCCGGCTGTGGAAGTTTCGGATGACGATTTTGCGAACATCATTAACGTGAATTTGAATGCTGTTTTCTCGCTGACGCGGGAGGTAGGAAAACATATGTTAGCGCGCGGAAAAGGGTCCATCATCATGATCTCCTCGATGGCGGCTTATTATGGAATCGACCGTGTCGCGGCCTATGCATCTTCTAAAACGGGTATCTATGGTTTAGTGCGGGTGCTCGCTTCTGAGTGGTCCGGCAAAGGCGTTCGCGTGAATGCAATTGCGCCAGGATTTATTGAAACGGCGATGAGTCGGACTGCCATGAATTCGGATCCGGATCGCAAACACAAGGCGATGGATCGCACGCCGATGGGCTATTTTGGGAAACCGGAAGACATCGGTTGGGCGGCGGTTTACTTAGCCTCCGATGCAGCAAATTACGTTACAGGCGTCTCAATCCCGGTTGACGGCGGGAATTCAATCGGATTCTAATGAAAGGAAATTACCGCTGGGTGGTGGTCGCCCTCTTGTTTTTTGCAACCACGATTAACTATTTGGATCGCCAGGTGATCGGCTTGTTGAAGCCCACGCTGGAAAAGGAATTGAACTGGTCGGAGACGGATTACAGTTTCATCGTGATGTGTTTCACGGCGTCGTATGCGATCGGATTGTTGGCTTTTGGGAAGGTGATCGATAAGATTGGTTCCAAAATGGGTTACGCCATCTCCATCGTCATCTGGTCTTTCGCGGCGATGGCGCATGCTTTGGCGAAGACTTCGTTCGGGTTCGGCGCGGCACGCGCCGCTTTAGGATCCGGGGAAGCGGGAAATTTTCCGGCGGCGATAAAGACGGTCGCAGAGTGGTTCCCTAAAAGAGAAAGAGCTTTAGCGACGGGCATTTTTAATTCCGGAGCAAACATAGGAGCCATGGTCGCGCCCATTATGGTGCCTTGGATTTTAGGCGCCTATGGCTGGCAAGAAGCCTTCATTATTACGGGTGCCATTGGATTTATTTGGCTGGCTTTGTGGTGGTGGTTTTATGAAGTCCCCGCGAAACATAATTCGGTTACTTCAGAAGAATTAGCGCATATACAGTCTGAGGAAGAAAAGTCCGAAGTCGCACCCATCGCCTGGTCTAAACTTTTCGGATATCGCCAAACCTGGGTCTTCATCGTGGGCAAGTTCTTCACGGATCCCATCTGGTGGTTTTTCTTGTTTTGGTTGCCGTCCTATTTCTCGACGACCTTCGCGCTTGACCTGAAAAAGCCGAGTTTGCATTTAGCGATTTTATTCACCTGCACATCCATTGGGAGTATTGGCGGAGGCTACATTTCTGGGTATTTCATCAAGAAAGGCTGGCCGGTCTACAAGGCGCGGAAGTATTCGATGTTCTTCTTTGCGCTCTGTGCGGTGCCCATTATTGGGGCGCGCTGGGCAACGGATATTTGGCAGGCGGTGTTCTTAATTTCCATCGCGGCATCGGCGCACCAGGCTTGGTCGGCAAATATTTTTACGACGGTTTCGGATATGTTTCCCAAACACGCCGTTTCTTCCGTCGTGGGCATCGGTGGCTTAGCTGGTTCGCTGGGTGGCGTGATTTTCCCCTACATTATTGGAGTCATTTTAGATTCCTACAAGGCAGACCAGGCTTTGTCAGCCGGATATAATGTTATATTTGTGGCTTGTGGCTGCGCGTATTTGTTTGCGTGGTTATTAATTCATTTCATTTCGCCTCAGATGGAGGCGGTTCAATCGTAAGACTATGAAAAAATTACTCCTTGCTTTATTCGCTTTCGCGACGAGTGCTTATGCACAAGAACACCATCCTTTAGAAGGTGCTTGGGATTTAAACGTATCCATGGAAAACCGCAATGGCGGCGTTTCGACGGCGCCGTCTTGGTTAGAGGTGCGTCATTCAGGATTAAAAACATTAACGGGTCGTTTTGTGGCGGATGGCGGTTCTGCTCGTCCCATATCAGAAGTGTTTTTTAAGGATGGACACATTTCCTTTAAAATTCCCCCTCAATGGGAATTGACGGAGGTTCAGATGAGTTTTGAGGGAGATTTGAAAGACGGCAAATTGTCTGGAACCATCACAAAACCAAACGGCAAAGCGATGGCTTTTACCGGAGTTCGTGCGCCTTCTTTATGGAGATCTGCGGAACCGGTTTGGGACAAACCGATCACTCTATTTAATGGTAAAGATTTAATAGGCTGGAAAGCCTTAGGGCCTAAAAACCAATGGATCGCAGAGAATGGCGTGCTGAAAAGTCCTGCTTCTGGTGCTAATTTATGCACGGAACAAAAGTTCAACGACTTCAAATTGCACATCGAATTCCGCTTGCCGCCAGGAAGTAATAGTGGCGTGTATTTACGCGGCCGATACGAGGTGCAGGTAGAAGATAGCTTTGGCAAAGAACCCTACAGCATTTATTTAGGCGGTATTTACGGCTTTATTGATCCCTTATTCCAAGCCGCAAAACCATCAGGTGAGTGGCAAACCTATGACATCATCTTAGTGGGGCGCAAGGTCTCCGTTACCTTAAATGGCCAAAAAGTCATCGTCGAACAAAACATCCCCGGCATCACCGGCGGAGCGATGGACAGCGACGAAGCAGCTCCGGGTCCCATCATGTTTCAGGGCGATCATGGTCCAGTGGAATATAGAAACATCGTGTTGACTCCAGCAAAATAATGAAGAAGAGCCTTTTAACTGAAGATTGGACCGTTGTCCTTTTAGGATTTATCATCATCGGCGTCGCCCTTGTAGGGGTGAAAATTCCATCTCCTTCTTTCGGGTGGGAGACGACCGTTGACTTATCAGAAAAAGTGCTCACAGCGGGTAACTTAATCAAGCTGGGTCAGCTATTCATTTTCACGTACATCATCGCGATTCTCGCGGCAAGTGTTTTAGGCAAAAGTGTGTCAGGTACGGCCAAAGGTTTCCCCATTGTTTTCGTGCTTACCTCACTCGCACTAGTGTTAGCAGGGAACGCATTTCTGAAAAATTGGAACCTAGAAGCGGTGATTTTCAGCTTAACAATCGGGTTGGTTTTGAGTAATTTCTTCACGCTTCCGGCGTGGTTAACGGAATCCCTTTCGACGGAATTGTTCGTGAAAATCGGTTTGATTTTATTAGGGACGAGCGTGATTTTCGGGGATATTTTAAAAGCTGGTTCGCTCGGCTTGATTCAGGCCTTGGTGGTGGTGATTTCGGTTTGGTACTTTGCTTTTTGGGTTTCCAAAAAAATGGGCATCGACGAAGAATTCGCCATCATGATTTCCAGTGCGGTATCAATTTGCGGCGTTTCAGCGGCGATTGCAACGTCTGGAGCCATTAAAGGGGATTCCAAAAAGCTGTCTTATGTCATCTCTATCGTCTTGATTACGGCGATTCCGATGATCATCTTTTTACCATTCATTGCCCAAGCTTTGGGTCTTTCGCAAGCGGTGACTGGTGCTTGGTTAGGTGGAACGATTGATACGACCGGAGCGGTAATCGCATCTGGAACGATGGTGGGCGAGGAGGCTTTGAAGATCTCGACGATCGTGAAATTCTCTCAAAACGTTTTATTAGGTTTCGCCGCTTTCGCCATCTCTATCTATTGGACGGTGACGAACAATCAATCAGCTACAGTACAAGAAGCGAAGCCAACGGGATCTATTATTTGGGAGCGTTTCCCTAAGTTCGTATTAGGTTTCATCGCCGCTTCTTTACTGTTTTCGTTCGTGATTTCATCCGAAACACTCGATTCAGTTAAAGGGGGCTTCAAGGCTTTGCAAGGACTTTGGTTTGCCTTAGCTTTCACTAGCATCGGTTTGGAAACCAAATTCTCAGACCTCTTCTCGAAGGAAGGGAAGAAGCCCTTGTATGCTTTCTTAATCGCGCAGTTATTTAACGTCTTTGTGACGCTGGCGGTGGCTTATGTGCTGTTTAGTTAGTTTTTTAGGCAGAAATACATAAAGAATACCTAGTCTATCGTTTTTATAGAATATAGTGGTATCTTTGCCAAATGAAGTATGTATTTTTCTTTTTGTTTCCCCTCTTCGTAGCGCAAAGCCAAGGTCTAATAGAGCATCAATCCCAAGTTTGGTACGGATATTACCTCACGCATTCTTTACATGCGAAATGGTATGTTCAAGGCGAGGCACATACCCGTCATTTTATAGACCCATTAGTGCACCACCAAAATGCCTTTCGAGCGCATGTGCACCGAACGATAGGGGATAATTGGGATCTTTCTGCTGGAGCGGCCCTTTTCCTAAACACCCCTAATGATCCGCGTACGGCAAATCGATTAGCCATTCCGGAATACCGCCCTCATCTAGATATCGTTTACAAACACCGCGTGTCCAAGGTACGCTTAGATCATCGTTTCAGGTCGGAGATGCGCTTTAACCGAGTACCGAATGCGAGTCGTACAGAACTGACGGATGCCATTAACTTCAGCAATTACCGACTTCGTTACCGAATTCAAGCCTTATTTCCCTTCATCAAGCGAATACAGGGAAAAGTGAATACGGAAATTTTACTGAATGCGGCGCAGGAAAATCCAGCGAATGAGTTAGACCAACACCGGATGTTTGCTGGTGTCAGTATTCCTTTACGAGATAATTTAACAGTTGATGTGGGTTATTTGCACGCCTTTCAGCAACGCCCTAATTTGAATTATTACGACCGCAGTATTTTGAGCATTATGGTATATCATCGTATCCCTTAAAAAGTTTTTTTATTCCAATCCCACAACACAATATTCCAGCCAATTCCACCATAATCTAAGGTATCAATTACTTGGAATCCACGTTTTTGATGCGCTTTTAGCGAACGGTGATTTGCCTGGGCGACGTCTGTTACACAATACGTGTAACGATTAGCATAATGATCTCGGAAACTTCCGTAGAGTTTTTGGACCAAATCCTGTCCCCTATACTCCTTCGAAACACAAAGCTGAGCCACAATTGCATAATTTTCAACCGGCTTACCTTCGAAAATGCAGCGTTCAATATTCTGCACCAGATCTGCTAATAAAGGATGCTGGCGTGCCGTTTCTGGCAACGCGACTAAACTGTATCCCACCACTTTTTCTCCATCTTTCGCAATGATACCCGGGCTTTTTTGGTTCAGTAATTCTAGAAAATCAACATCATATTCCGCCATCAAAAAACCCTGCGTCTCCGCTTCTTCCTGGGTAATGTTTTTACGCAAATTAGCTTGCTGTAAGGCTAAAACGCCTTTCATCTCCTCCTGGGATTTAACTAATTGAAGTGTGATCATGGACAATTTTAGGCTATTGTGATTACTACACGTCTATAACGGGTTAAGGCAGGAGAACCATTGTCAGTTCCCTCCACCACGACGTGAAAAGTGTCGCCTTTTTTTGCGGTAGCTGGTATTTGCACTTTTACCGTTGCGTTTTCTATTTGCACTTCCGCTTTCCCGGATCCTGCCTCCGGATAAGGCCAAACCTTCAGCTTAATGGCGTGCCCATCGGGGTCTCTAGTAATCACATGAAGGTCAAGGCTTGCGCCTGGTTTTGCGTACACATGCATGCCTTCACTGACCGTTATCTGAGGCGCGTGATTCGCCTCTTTAAACGATTTCACACACCAATCTGCGCGGGCGGCGAAGTCTTCTTGCGCGGCGATTAACCAGCGGGTTTGGGAATAAGAAATGTCTAATTTACCGGTCTCCGGATTGAAATCCGCCGCCTTTTCGTTGTCTTCGAAACGATACGGATTTCCCTCTGCAAGAGCGAATCGACCACCCCAACCACCGTAGGATGGGTTATTCAAGTTATTCAACCCCACATCCACCAGGTGCAAAAAAGCGGGTGAATCTCCCTCGGAAATAAAGTCAAAAGGTTGGAAAGATCCCCATTGCGCATCCTTAAGCTTGGTCGGATCACCGTGAATGTGCTCGTCGTCGCCGGGCTGCTTTTGGCCATCCCCGTAGGCATAATACATCTGTAAAAGAGGCCCGTGATTCTGGATGATTTTAGGCCCCATATAGGTTCCCTCAAAATAGGGTTGCGTCGCCTTAGGCATCACACGCTTCCATGGATAAGCGAAACTGGCAAACTGCTGCGCATTGTAAAACACGCGAATCTGCGGCCAATGTCCAGCGATGTAATTTTTCAGCGTCGCATCCTGATCCATCACGGTGTAGATAATGGCTTTTCGAGAGATTTTATTTTTCAATGCATCCCAGCCCGGCTTTCCCGTAAACTGCTCCTCTATCGATTTCAAAGCTCTAGCAATCGTATTTGTTCCACCCCAGGCTTGCAAGTAGATGGGCTCCGGATCGTTGTCTAACAATTTTGCTTTGATCCATTCTGATCCTTCGGTCACCTGCTCCATTTCTCCTTCGAAATCGATATTCCCCACCTTGACCAGTGAGTTTAAATAGTCAGGAGATGGGTATTTTTTGTCATGTAAAATCAGGTTCGGATGAACTTGTCCATACGCTTTCAATAAATCTTGAATCCATTGAACGCCTGGCCAGCGAAGGTCTGTTTTCGCGCCGTACATCTGGCGGGTCATCTCCATTTCGGAGGTGAATTTCGTCCCTTTCCCGTCGCCCTTATAATGCCACATCGAACTCGAATACACTAAGCCCTCCAGCTGGTATTCATTCGAATACAATAGCATTCGGATGAAGGTGTCCACGTCATCGATTTCGCCGTCAGTTGTCACAATCGTACGAGGATAGCGGCCTTTCGCGAAAAGCGTGGTGCTCAGTAGGAGTAGGAATAAGATTTTTTTCATATTAGGTGATAGAGATGTCAAAGCCCTGTAATAATCCTGCCAAACCATTCTGCGAAAACTTCGCTTTCTTGATCTGATTTATGCTGGGATGAATGATAAAATTAAACGCGCTGCGGAAGTCCGCTTTGTTTAGATTCGTCTGGTCAAAAAGTGCCCCAGCCAAATCGCAATCATCGAAAATAGCTTCCGAGAAATCGGATTCCGTGAAGTCCACTTCGTGCAAAGAACAGCCCACGAACTTCGCCTTTTTCCCCTTGATTTGGTAGAAGGAAGACAAGTTTAAAACGCAGGTATCGAAACTTACTTCGAATAAAAAAGGATTGCAGGCTTCGAAGCGAAGGCCCTGCATTTTGCAGTCTTTGAAATGTACTTTTTGGAGGGAAGCGCCGCTGAGTTTGACGAGGCTCAGATTACACGATTCAAAAACACAGTCAATGAACTGGAATTGTTGAAAATCAGCCGACTCGAACAAGCAGTTCTTGAAAATGCAATGTTCGTATTCGCCGATGGCGAGTGTGCTTTCTTTCTCGAATTTTTGGTCGACGATATAAGGCTTCTCCATGCCGCAAATTACCATTTTTTCCCTATTTTGCTTTCTCTTAACTAGCACTATGAAAAAACTATTCCTCTTCCTCGCACTTAGCACCACTATTTTTGCGCAAGAAAAAATCGATTTAGGTACCCTGAAAGGGGGTGGCTATCAAGTTTTGATGCCGGCTAAATGGAACAAAAAACTCGTGATGTATGCCCACGGTTACCAATTTATGGGAACCCCGGCGGCGAGTGCCAATGCGGGATTAGATAAGCGTTTGCAGGTAATTTTGGATCGTGGTTTTGCCATTGCGGCGTCGGATTATCCCATTCAAGGATTTGCTTTGCCCGAGGGAGTGGATGCGACCGAAGAATTGCGCCAAGCTTTCGTGAAGAAGATGGGCCAGCCGGACTCGACCTTTATGATGGGGCACTCGATGGGCGGTGGAATTACATTCGCGACTTTGGAGAATTTTGGCCAATACTATAACGGCGGATTACCTCTTTGTCCGCTATCTTCTCGCCCGTATTTACAGTGTAGAAAAGAGTACGATATGTATGCGACGATGAACGGTTTATTCCCAGGAATCGTACCCTCTCTAAAGGATATTTTTGACGTCAATAGCTCTGTCGGATTTGTGTCATTTGCCACCGCAGGCAAACGAATGGGGGAGATCAAAAAGGCTTTATTGCAGAAAGATTCCGTGTTAGCCGTGGCTTTTGCGAAGCGTTTTGACCTGAAATTCGATGACCTTCCTGGCGCCTTATTTTTTAACCAAAACGTGTTACGCGACATCGCCCTCAAGCTAAAAGGCAATCCTTTTGACAATACAGAAACACTCTATACAGGCTTCCCAGATAACTTGAAAGTAAACGCAGTAGCAGAACGCTTACCTGCCACGAAGGATCAGGCAGAGCTTTTTGCACGCTACGACCGCACCGGAAAAATTGATAAGCCAGTCGTGTTAATGCACACGATTTACGACCAATTAATTCCGGTTTCCTATGCCGTGACGAACATCGAAAATATGATTCACGCACAAGGGCGCGATCAATACTTTGCCGTTAAATACACGAACGGTCAGGCGCATTGTCAATTCACAGATGGGCAGACCGCGAGGGCATTTGATGCGATGCGCGCTTTTGTGAAGACAGGAAAGAAGCCAGCGATCGAGTTTTTGCCCTAGGCAATTTTGCCTATCATTTACCGTTTAATCTATTATTTTAGTAATTTTGCGGTATGAACAAAACCCTTCTTCTCCTACTTTTGAGCGTCTCTTTATTCGCCCAAAAATCGTTTAAGATAGCTTCGCCTACAGATCAAATTTCAATTCAAGTATCGCAAGGTGCTGACAGAGCCCTTAAATACCAGGTTTTTTATAAAGCCAAAGAGGTAATCGCAGCCTCTGACCTAGGTCTAACCCTGAAGAAACCCGCTTTGGAGTTACGTAAATTTCAAATCTTAGGCGTGGATTCTACCATCGTAGATGGCACCTGGAAACCGGTGTGGGGCGAGGTAAAGGAGATCAGAAATAACTACAAGGAATTGACCCTGCATTTGAAGGAATCGGGGGTATTGATGGACGTGATTTTTCGCGTTTTTGATGACGGAATCGGATTCCGCTATTTCTTCCCTTCGCAAGACAATTTCAACCATTTTATCGTCGATAACGAGTGGTCTTCTTTCACGATGACCGGCGACCACAATGCCTTCTGGATTCCGGGAGATTACGATACAAACGAGTATACCTACCAAAGAACCAAAATCTCCGAAATCGATGCCCTAGCCGCTGCAGCCAAGGAAAAAGACATTGCGGTGACGTCTTTAATGGGCAAAAACTTCGTCCAAACTCCCTTAATGTTGAAGTCAGCGGATGGCCTCTATGTGAATGTGCATGAGGCGGCATTAGTCAATTATCCGGCGATGCATTTGAAGCTAGAGGGACTCGAATTTACCTCCGCTCTAGTGCCGGATGCAGTTGGAAATAAGGCCTACGCACAGACGCCATTCAACACCCCGTGGAGAACGGTGGTGGTGTCGAATAAGGCGGAACAGATTTTGGCCTCTAAATTAATCTTGAACCTAAACGAACCCTCGAAAATCAAGGATTCCACCTGGATCAAACCCCAAAAATTCATGGGCATGTGGTGGGAAATGCACGTGGGCAAAGCGAACTGGCCTTTAGCAGGTGGAAAACACGGCGCAAATACGGAAAACGTGAAACGCTACATCGACTTCGCGGGCAAACACGGATTCGACGGCGTCTTAGTGGAAGGCTGGAACACGGGCTGGGAAGATTGGTTCGGAAACTGGAAGGAAGAAGTATTCGATTTCGTGACGCCCTATGCGGATTATCAAATCGATACCCTCACAAAATATGCCGCATCGAAAGGTTTGAAGCTAATTATGCACCACGAAACCTCGAGTTCGGTGACGAATTACGAGCGCAGAATGGACGCAGCCTACCAATTTATGGTAGACAAAGGAATCAACACCGTGAAGACGGGTTACGTGGGCAAAATCATCCCGCGCGGCGAGCACCACGATAGCCAATGGATGGTCAACCACTACAACCGCGTCGCTGAGAAAGCCGCGAATTACCACCTGATGGTCGATTCACACGAGTCCGTTCACCCGACGGGCTTGCACCGTACCTACCCGAACTGGATGGCCGCTGAAGCTGCTCGTGGATCGGAATTTAACAACGCGCCTACGCTTGGAATAAACGCGGAGCACACGACTATTCTTCCATTCACTCGCTTGATGGGTGGCCCGATGGATTATACGCCGGGACTTTTCCACATGAACTTGAACCAGTTCGATTCGACGCGGACGACGAAGGTTCGGTCTACACTGGCTAAACAATTAGCCCTCTACGTCACCCTCTACAGCCCATTACAAATGGCGGCAGATTTACCGGAAAACTACGAACCTAAACTGGACGCTTTCCAATTTATCAAGGACGTGGCGGTAGACTGGGATGACACGAAAATCATCACCGCAGAACCGGGCGAATTCGTAACGATTGCCCGGAAGGCGAAAAATAAAGACACCTGGTTCATCGGTTCGATCACGAACGCGACGGCTCGCAATATGTCCTTCGATCTAGACTTTTTAGATCCGGATAAAACCTACGAAGCGATGCTCTACCGCGATGCGGATGACGCCGATTTTGAGAAGAATCCAGAAGCCTACATAGTCGAAAAACGCCTCGTAACGGCGAAGTCAAAAATGACATTCCGCCTGCAACGCGGTGGCGGCTGTGCCATCAGTCTTAGACGCTTAAACTAGTATGGAGCTATTCGATTTCCCTGCGGACCCTTCGGTAAACCTGCTTCCAGGCGACGGAATCGTTCATTATTACGGGAAGTTGATGTCTTCTACGGAAGCAGCCGATATGGCGCAGGCCTTATTAGAGCGCATCGAATGGCGCAACGATGAGGCGGTCATTTATGGCAAACGCATCATCACGAAACGCAAAGTGGCTTGGTATGGAGACGAACCTTTTTCGTATACCTATTCGAACACGACTAAGACCGCCTTGCCTTGGACACCTGAATTGCAAGCCTTAAAAACCCTCGCGGAAAAACACTCCGGCGAAACCTATAATTCCTGTCTTTTGAACTTGTACCACGACGGCACCGAAGGAATGGCCTGGCACAGCGATGGCGAAAAAGACCTGAAGAAAAATGGGGCGATTGGCTCGCTGAGTTTTGGCGCAGAAAGAAAATTCTGCTTCAAGCACAAACAATCTGGCGAAAAAATAGACGTCTTCCTCGAAGCAGGAAGCCTACTCGTCATGAAAGGTGAAACCCAAACGCACTGGCTGCATCGTCTGCCTCCTACCACGAAAGTGCATCAGCCCAGAATCAATTTGACCTTCAGAACGATCGTCACCACGAGCGCGACGTAGACGGGGAAAGTAAAAAGCAAAAGGGCAAACAAAACCGAATCGTAAAAGACAGAATCCTTCGTTTTCGCCGCCGCAAAAGCCCGTACTGGAATATACAAAGGCAAGGCAAAATAGTAAAGCAATCCGCGTGGGAATCCTACGTGCTTCGGAACCTCAATCAAGCGTTCCATCTTCTCGAAAACCGCCGCATTAAACTTGACTCGATCCGCCGCTTCCACGATAGGCGCAGGCCACGACATATTTTCAAAAGCCAGGTGAATTCCCTTCCCAAAAGCAGTAAAACTCGAATACCCAATCCCCGCAATCTGAACAATCGGGAAAATTCCTTCCGCGTGCGCACTCTCTAAAATACGACTCGCGCCCTTTTTAAACGGTTGCAACTCGTGGGTATTGAGGCAGATTCCTTCGATGAAAATCAATACAATTCCGTCTTTGCGGAGGCATTCCACTGCTTGACGAAAGGTGTTTGAATTCAGGTGCAGGTGCTCTTTCCCTTCTCGTTGGCGAAACACGGGAAGCATATTTAATTGCCTCAGCAAGAACCCGAATACAGGATTTCTAAACACGTCTCCCCGCGCTAAATAATTGATATTTCGCGGATACAAAGCGCCTATGATGACGGCATCTAAAAACGAATCCGGGTGGTTAACGACTAATAAAACGGGGCCTTTGGTTTTCATCAGCTCCGCATTTTTCACCACGAGGGACGGGCAAAAGAGTCGCAGCGCGAATCGAACAAAGATTTTTAGGAGAAAGATCAAGTATTTCTTTAATTTTAAGCACCGCAAGGTTTAAAAATTTTCGCATGCAAGCAAGCTTTCTCTCCGTCGTTTTAATGCCCATCGCCCTCGCGATAATTATGACCGGATTAGGTTTGTCGCTCACGATGGCGGATTTCAAGCGCGTCTATGAATATCCGAAAGCGGTCATCGTAGGCCTAGGAACCCAAATGATTCTGCTGCCTATCATCTGCTTTTTCATCGCGAAAGGGCTAAACTTACCCCCTGAATTAGCCGTCGGTTTGATGCTTTTAGCTGCTGCTCCTGGCGGTCCTTCGGCGAATTTGTATTCGCATATTGCCAAAGGCGACGTCGCGCTGAATGTCACCCTCACCGCCCTCAACAGCATTTTATCGGTGGTTTCTATCGCTTTCATCGTCAATCTGTCGATGAAATTATTGATGCAGCAGGACGCCTATGTTCCTCTGCAATTTTCGAAAGTATTAGAGGTGTGTTTGATTGTTATTTTACCTGTTTCGGTGGGTATGCTGGTTCGAAAAAAAGCACCCGGATTTGCACAAAAGCTCGAGTCTCCCGTGAAAATCTTATCCGCGATTTTCCTCGCCTTAATTATCGTTTTAGCCGGATGGAAAGAACGCGATCACTTGATGCGCGATATTGAAACGGTCGGTTTGGCCTGTCTTTTATTTAATGTGGCCTGTCTTTCAATTGGGTATTTTCTGCCGCGATTGTTGAATTTGGAGAAGAAGCAAGCTATCGCGATAGGGATGGAGATCGGGATTCACAATGGGTCTTTGGCGATCTTTATAGCCTTGAGCGTGATTGGGAATGGGACAATGACGATTCCGGCGGTGGTGTATAGTATCATCATGTTCATCACGGCGGCTATTTTTGGCTGGCTGGTAAATCGCGGTGAACATGTCTGATTTCATCCTAGTAGCTATTTTTCTGGTTTCAACCGCCGTGATCTGGATCACCGGAATCCACTTGACTAAGGCCATTGACCATATTACAGACCACTATGATTTAGGGGAGGCTTTTGGGGGGATGGTTTTTTTGGCCATCGTGACTAATCTGCCTGAAATCGCTATTACGGTTGTCGCGGCCTATCACCGAGATTATGATATCGCCGTCAGCAATATTTTAGGCGGCATTGCGATTCAGACGGTGGTGCTGGTGTTAATCGATGTGTTTGGGGTGGGGAGATCGGCCCCCTTGACCTGGAAAGGGCATTCAAAGGTACTCGTTTTAGAGGGTGTGGCGCTTATATTTATCTTGACTTTGGTACTGATGGGGACCACATTCCCGTCCTCTTTCCTGCTATTGCGTTCGACCCCATTCGAGTGGATGATTGCATTAATCTGGTTAGGATCGATTTTTATGATTGCCAAAGTAGGTAAATCCGAGCCGGACTACCGCAGCAAACAAGATGTGAATTACCAGCTTCGTCATCCCAATGTCCGTTTTAAGGGGACATTACGTCAAGCCTTTTTCGTCTTAGCGGGTGGCGCCGTGCTCACCTTAAGCGCTGGCTGGGCCTTAGAAGCTTCTGGAGAAATGTTGTCTGTTCGCTGGGGGATTGATGGCGTACTATTTGGAGGAACAATACTGGCACTTTGTACCGCCTTGCCGGAGATTTCCACCGGAATTGCGTCAGCACGGATCCGGGATTATAATATGGCGGTGAGTGATATTTTTGGCGGTAATGCCTTCTTGCCGGTCTTGTTTTTAGTCGCCTCACTGATCGGTGGCGACGCGATTTTGCCGAGTATTTCTAAACCAGATATTTACCTCACGGCTTTGGGCATCTTCTTAACCGGCATTTACATGGTGGGAATGGTGATACACCCGAAAAAGCAAATTCTGCGGATGGGCTACGACTCCTTTGTGGTCCTACTCGTCTACCTGCTGGGAATGGCGGGCCTTTTTGTGCTTCTCTAGTTTTTTAAGGTTCCAAACATACAACGTCTCCACCTTCGCTCTCGCCCAGGGCGTCTTGCGCAAGAATGTCAAGCTAGATTTGATACTCGGATCGCTTGAAAAGCAGTTAATGCGGATTTTGCGAGCCATCTCTTCCCAGCCTAATAAATCGACTAGATCAGTTAAAATGGCTTCGAGTGTTACGCCATGTAAGGGATCATTGCTCATTGTGTTGGATTTGAAAACCACGACGCGTATTCTACATAATTATAGGCCGTGCGCTTGAAAACTTCGGCAGCCTCTGGGCTGACATCTTTTAAATATTTCGCAGGATTTCCTGCATAAATACTGCCGGCTGGAACACGCGTTCCTTGTGTCACCACGGCACCCGCCGCCACAATACTGCCTGTTTCGATATAGGCGTTGTCCATCACGATGGCCCCCATTCCGATAAGCACGTTGTCCTCGATGGTACAACCGTGGACGATCGCATTGTGTGCGATGGAAACATAATCGCCTATGTTGGTGACGGTTTTTTGGTAGGTACAATGCACCACCGCACCGTCCTGAATGTTCGAATAATTGCCAATGCGGATGGAATTCACATCCCCGCGAACAACCGCATTGAACCAAATCGTGCACTGCTTTCCGGTCTGCACATCTCCCACAATCGTGGCATTAGGCGCGACCCAATTGTCTTCTCCTAAAACAGGCGATATCCCTTTCACTGGCAAGATTAAGCCCATTTTCCTTGGAGTTTTAATACTTTTTCAATCACATCTCTCACTGCACCGCGGCCTCCATTAAAAGGCGAAACGTATTTAACGACTTGGTGCAATTCAGGAATCGCATCTGCCGGGCAGGTGCTTAAAATATCCGGGCGAGACAGGACTTTTAAATCGGCCATATCGTCTCCCATATATAGGATTTCATTTTCTTTGACCCCTAATTTGGGCAATAATTCGAGGTAGGTTTCTAATTTATCTTTGCCGCCTAAACCGAAATAGATGTGTTGAAACTTGAGGTTTTCTAAACGTTTTTTGACCCCTGGATGACTTCCGCCTGTGATAACGCACATTTGAAAATTAGCCTCTCGCGCCTTTTCTAGCGCATAGCCATCGCGGATGTAGAAGGTGCGGAAATGTTCGCCTGTCTCCAGAACGTGTACATTGCCGTCCGTCATCACACCGTCGATGTCAAAAATAAAGGCTTTAATTGCTGAGAATAAGGAAAGTACGTTAGACATAGGGATTATTTTGACCCAAATATCTGAATATTTTATGTATTTTTATCCCTTTATGCAGAATACGATCACATTCTTTCGCATCCTACTTTTCACCCTCGCTCTGAGTTTTGGCCTTTCTGCGCAAAAGATTCAGGTAGGGCCCTATTCGCTGCGCGTGAATAGCGCTCAGAATGAGAAGAACCAGTGGGGGCCCTCGGAAATCACCTATCGGGTCGCGAATGATAGCCTCGTTTTTCAAGTGACGGAATTTTCGTGGGACGAAAAGTCGAAAACAGGTATGGCCAAAGGCGGAGAAATTCAAGGTGAAAAACTAGGGCACAAAAACGCGCGTCTACAAATCGATGCGATGCAATTTCAACCGGCGAATGGGACTTTGCGTATTATTTCAGCGGACTGGATAGAAAACGAACGCGAGTTAAATGGCGAGGGATCGCTCACCTTACGGCGAAAAGACAAATACTTCTCTTTCGAATTTAAGGGAACAGAATTCACCGAAATGACGGGGGATGTGTGGTCCGCGGAGGGGAAACCCGTTTTCAAGGATCTGCGGAAAGGTTTAAGGGACGGGGCTTTGCATTTCCAACAGCTGGGAACGATGGCTGCGCCACTGATCTGGTTCTTACCAGACTCGTCAATTGTCGTTCCGCAAGGTCGCTGGAGTAGTCCATTAAGCGAAAACGATTCGCTCACAAGAAAGGATGTGGCCGGTCAGTATTATCCGAAAAACCAGACCTTCCATTTTAAAAAATTACCCGGGGCTACGAACCGCGCCTTGTTCGAAGACACGTTCCACGAGATGCGGATGTCGGTGGATTTAGGGGTACTAAGGGTCAAGGAAAAGCGCATCGATTTTTACCAAATTTCCGGACGAAACCAAGTTCCAGCCTGGCTTGAGTCGAAGGATTATTACAACGACGGCCGTATTCAGGAATTACAAGGCTTGTTGAATTATAGCCCGATGCGGATTCTGTACCGCTATGTAGTGGAGAATAAAGTAGAGGCGGCCACGATAGGAGACCTGGCTGTTTTAGTAAATCGCCGGCCAGAGCAGATTCAATCCGGTTTTCAGTCCTACGTGGATGCGGGCTATATGCAAGTGGTGGACGGGTTGTATTCTTTTACGGCTTTGGGGCGGCATTATGCACGTGTGGCGTATGAGAAAAAGGATTTTGATACCTTTTATGCGGCCTCGATGGGCGAAAACCTCGATGCGGATTCCGCCTCGATTTCCCTCGATTTAGTAGACAAGAAATTGCGCATTCGGGGTATTCAGCAGGTGATGATTTCGGATTCCTTGAAGGCGGAATTTATTCCCTATGACGAGGCGTTGACCTTCCAAAAAGGCCGCGATTTCAATTTCCTAGGCGAAATCAAGATTGGCGATTACCGCTTCCGAGGCCCAGATTTTGCCTTCAAGTTCAACGACTTTACCGCGCAATTCGCGCAGATTGATTCGATCACTTTTATCCCTAAAGGCCAATCCAAAGAATTTGGAGGGGCTTTTCGCTACGGATCTGGTTCTCTGATTTTGAGTCCACCAGGAAATAAGTCGGGACGTTTTGGCGTAGCGGAATATCCTAAATTACTTATCCCAAAAGGGATGACCGCCCACTTCGACGAGCCATGGCGCGCGAATGGGGTGTATGATTCGACCTACTATTTTAAGGTGCCCAGCATTGCATTAGATAGTTTGACGCAAAAGGCGCCCGTATTTGTGGGTACTTTCCATTCCAAAGGACTTGTGCCACCATTAAACACGCAATTGATCTTGAAGCCGGACCAAAGTTTTGGCTTTACCTATACCCAGAAAACGCCCCTAAAAATCTATCAAAACAAGGCCAGCCTCAGCCTGAGCGCCCCGCTGGAAATGGACAAAAAGGGCCTTCACACGGCAGGATCTTTCTCGATGGATGGGTTCCAATCCACGCTAAAAGAGGCCTTCCTGTATCCGGATTCGCTAATTAGTGTCGGCTCCGAAGGTAAACTAGGGGAGATGGCGAACAAGAAAGGCCCCATTGCGAGTCTGCCAGGACACCGATTCACCTGGTTGCCACGCGAGGATTCCCTAGCCATTTATCCGGAGAAGAATTCCTTTGCGCTCTATGCGAATCAATTGCAATTAGAGGGTCCGGTTTGGATGCACAAGAAGCAGGTTTTTGGGAAGGGCGACATTACCTTAGGTGACGGAAAACTGAAATCAGAACTGTATTATTTCCAACCCGCGACGTGGAAATCGAAGGATGCATCGCTCACCATAGGATTGAAGAAACCGGTATTCCAAGCGGAACGGATTTCTATCGAAGCTGCACCCGGCGCGGTGAATCTGAACTTTAAAGCGGTGGAAGATGCGAAAGCGCTATTACCTATTCAAGGGTATTCCACGACTTACGCAGGAGCGGTTTGGGAGCAAAAAAACCAAAAGATCAAGCTACAGAAGCCCGTTTTACACATCTTAGATTCTACTTCGAAAGCGGGGCCCATCACCGCGAAATCCGGGGTGCTGGATCAAGTTTCTGAGGTCATTTCGCTAGAAGGCGTGAAAGAAATCGAGATTGGGCCAGCGACGGTTTATCCGGCAAAAGGTCTATTAGCGATTGCGAAGGGTGGCCAATTTAAATCTTTAGTAGGAGCAAGGGCGACGGTGAATGGCCATGTTTTGGCAAACATTAACACCGTCACCGCTAACGCGAATCGATTTACGGGAACAGCGAATTACTTGTTGCCGGTGGAGGGAAGCGACAGCTTGGTGATTCCGATGAAGAACTTCGATTTTCTGCCGGAGGGAATCCGAGCCGAGTCGCGCTACATCGAGAAAACGCCTTTAAAATTAACGGCACACCAAGAATTCAAGGGCGATGTGTATTTCCTTTCTGAAAAACCGAGCTTGGAATTCAAGGGATCCATCAGACCTTTATTAGGTACGTTGAAGTTCAAAACGGCCTGGATTCCGTTCGCGAATTCGAAGGGAATTGTAGTAAACGACGAGTTAAAGGACGAACTCGGTCGCTCGGTCACCGCCGGCATTTTCGTGAATGCGGCGAATAAATTATACCCTTCTTTCCTGGGCCCCATGTCGAATGAAGACGACCCCGTCTTGTTCAAAGCGGCCGGCGAAGTGACGGAAGCGTCCGAAGTGTACAGCATTAAAAATGCGGAATCGCAGATGCATTTATCGATTCCTAAAAAGCGCGTGGACACGGACGGGATGGTGCAATTATTCACGGGTAACAAACTAGTTCGGTCTTTTGGTAAGATTTCGATGTCCATTGACACGCTGATTCCGCGCATCGAATCTTGGCTCAGTTTACAGTTTCAAGTGCCGGTTCCCATTCTACAGAAAATGGGCGATCGAATCGTGAAATACAATTTAGAGGAGGGATTACTTACAGCTGCGGCGGATGAGCCGGCGGATCGAGATGAATACTTAAAGCGGGTGGAACCGATTTTGGGCAAAAAAATTCCGGAGGCCACGAAAGCACGCATGGATCGGGAGCATTTAGCCTTGGATAAAGTGGATCCGGAATTCGCGAGCATGATTAATTTCTCCTCCGTAAAATGGGCTTGGTCACCTAATTTGAGTGCTTTTTACACGATTGGGGATTTGCCTTTGATCAATGTGGGACCGGTGGATGTGAATGCCACGATTAAGGGTTTTATGGAGGTGGTGAAGAAGCCAAACAAGGAAGAGTTTTACGCCTATTGGGAATTATCCGAAGATCTTTGGTATTATTTCGCTTATTTTGAGGGAGAGTTAGGTGTTTATTCTTCTGACAATTCCTTTTTAGCCACAGTGCGTGAGTCGATGAAGACACAGAAAAAAGGCGGAGTAAAAGTCGTAGAGGCGGCAGCAGAAGAAAAAAATGCGTTTATCAAGCGCTTCACTTCCTATTACAAACCATTGATTCCGGTGAAGAAAGCGCCGGCTAAGATAGAACCAACAAAAACAAAACCAGCCAAGAAAGGCAAAGAGAAGAGCGGTGGATTTTAAGAGTATAACCTTTTTACAGCATTTTTTTGATTGCTTAGACCGCTGGGGTCTGGTGCGTCGTGACCCGTTTGGGAACCCGATCGGAATGAAACGAATCATCGTGTTTATTCTGGGCTGGTTAACCTTTGCTCGCTTGAGCATTTACAATAAAACCGAGATTAAGGGGACTGAAAAAATTATCGATTTACCACGCGAAGGCGTTCTGTTTTTATCGAATCACCAAACCTATTTTATGGACGTGATTTGCCTCTACCACATCTTTTTCTCCGTGAAATGGCGGGTGAATAACAGTATTCGCTTTCCTTTTTATTTACTGGCTCCGCGGTCTCGGCTTTTTTACGTGGCGGCATCAGAGACGATGAAAGAGGATGGTTTTTTACCCCGAGTATTTTCGTTAGCCGGGGCTATTTTAGTGAATCGCTCCTGGCGTGCACATGGCCAGGATGTAAAGCGGGAGGTAGATTTAGAAGCCCAAGCGAAGGTTATTAAAGGCCTAAATTTTGGCTGGGTAGTTAGTTTCCCACAAGGAACTACGCGTCCATTTGCCCCCATCAGAAAAGGAACTGCGCACCTCATTAAGGCCGCAAATCCCATCGTCGTTCCTGTCCAAATCAACGGTTTCCGCCGCGCCTTTGACAAGAAAGGCTTCTTCTTAAAGAAACGTAACACGACTTTGAGCGTGGAGTTCAAAGACCCGATTCGCTTCAAAGAATCGGATACAATCGAAGAAATTTTACAGCGAATTTCGGACGAAACCGGTATTCCGATGGCCGACCCAAATGCTAACTAAAACCCAAGGCATCGTCATTTCCTATATGCGGTATCGGGAAACCTCGATCTTGGTGAACGTCTACACCGCGGAAATGGGGATCAGTTCTTACATCGAAAATGGGGTGCGTTCTGCCAAAGCCAAGCATAAAATGGCCCTCTTCCAACCGCTCACCTTGCTAGACTTAGAAGTCTACCACAAGCCGGGCAAGGGTTTGCACCGGATTTCAGAGGCCAAATGTTTCTTCCCCTACCAAGCCATCCCCTTCGACATTGCGAAGTCTTCATTAGCCTTATTTCTTTCCGAAGTATTAAGCAAAGTATTAAAAGAAGAGGAGGCAAATCCCGCTTTATTTGAGTTCTTGAGCCATTCCATGCAGTATCTGGATTGCGCGGAGTCGAATTTCGAAAATTTCCATCTGCAGTTTCTGTGGCAATTAGCGGCGTTTTTAGGTTTTGGGGCAGGCAATGCGGCAGAATTCTACCAGCAACTGAAAGCCGCCGGCTGCATCGTGCCAAATTTCTCGGA
>JACCDZ010460695.1_pt1 | contig 22259 bp, 47 predicted proteins | sample 7449551 | NCBI WGS metagenome assembly JACCDZ01 (sample SAMN15323452, study PRJNA562643) | freshwater metagenome | isolation source: river surface water | place: USA:Blue River Watershed | collected 2017-08-18 | reverse complement strand
GCCTTATTTAGATAAAATCCAATTTTTGGGTTTTTCTATCCGGGGCGCCTCGCCGCGCAGTCAAAAGCGGTCACCGTTTTTGACCCTTCTGGTTCACCCCACAAAAAAACTCTCCCCGAAGGGAGAGTTACACTTACTAACACACCTATGAACTATTCTTTAAAGTCTTTTGTTTGTATTGAGAGGCAAATGTAAGAAATTCCGTTCATAAGATTATGCTGTACTGGACATTAATTTGCAAGTCCTCTAACTAGAAAGCTGATGTTCAGCTGTAGATATCTTTCCACGATCTCCACTATCTCAGCGTCTCGGTGAGAGAGCAAAGAAAACCAGACCTCTGAACAGTCTGCTATAGAGGTGGCGGAATCGTGATCCACGTTACCGTTTTGGTAAGCGGCGTAAACTAAGGCGTCTGAGGTGTCGATGAAAGAAGCGACAGAGGGAAGATGAATTAACATGGGAAAGTGTTTTAGTGTGCATGTAAATTAATAAACACCTCCAAAAGAAAAAAATGTTATTGAGGATTATTTTATCCTCTCCCAAGAGACAGCATCTGGGCGGAGCTTCATAAAATGACATTCTAAGATATCTGATGGATCATATGAAGTGGGCCAGTAGCAGTCTTTGCTTTTGTGAATCTCTATCAGCGGGCTGTTGTCTTTGGCAAGATAAGGAAATCTTCCGGTGGCGGCCACTCCCACTTCTAACGCTCCCTTTTCCTCTAGGGAGAGCTTGAGGAAAGCGGGATGCTCTTTGATGGCCCGGCAACTCACATAAGGAGTGCCGGGTTCATCTCTCTTGTACTTGCACGACTGACAATCCATGGTTAAAATTTTTTGGGGTCGCTTCCCATAGCATTCATCATATAACCCTTTGATGCCTCCGAGGGTGAATAGCATGGTGGCCATGAAAAGAATAGAAGCAAAGGCTATCTCAGCCCATACGCTTTCGAAAATGGGTGCTGTGTCAAATCCTTTCCAAAGCATTAAGAGGAGAAGGATGGCGGTGGATGCTCCGGCGAGAATCATTTTAAGTGCTGTGTTCATGTGATGTGATTTTTGATTGATAGGGTAAAAGTAATGGAAAGAGGCGAAAAGAAAAAATGCCGATAGAAAATGTTACGAGTGGGATTAGCGAATGGCTAGCGGGTAGGGGCGCCTCATTTTGAAAAATTGGGTTTTTTGGGTTTTTCCAGCAGGGGCGCCTTTTCAAGTTAAACTTGGTTTTTTGGTTTTTTCCAGTCGGGGCGCCACTGCGTGAAAAACTTAGAGTTAGCTTTTTTCCAAACCCCACCCCCACAAAAAAAGTCCCATGAGGGACTTTTTCAAATCTAAATCACACACCTTAACTTCTTATCCTTTTTAATCTTGTGATTCCTTCTTTACCTATTAGAAATAGGATATAGATTAATGTTCCATAAAACATAGCTGTACATAATCCCCAAAAGGAGAAAACGGCTTTTTCAATTCCATCTAAAGAATTGAATACTTGGACTGCTTGGTCGAATTGTTCTTTTAACATAGTGTGTGGTTTTATTTAATGATGAGGCTAAATTAACTCTTTTCCCCGAAAAGAAAAAATGTAAGAGCAAGAAAGAAGAAAGATGTGTGCAAGATGTGCTAGCGGGCAGGGGCGCCTGATCCAAAGCAGCTATGCGATTGATTTCTTCGATTCTCTTGCAGGGGCGCCTAAATTCTCTCGCACGAGCGCGGGGTCTCCCCGGGTTCCCCACCCCACAAAAAAACCAGACACTAGGTCTGGTTTGAGGGAATGGGGGAAAGAATCAGTCTATCCATTTACCGTGAGTTCTTAAATGCCAAAATCGGTGTTTAAGAACTTCTATGACTAGAGAGAAGAAGGTGTCTGCTTCGTAAACTCCTCCTTTACAAGTTAATCTGAAAGGTGCTTTCATGGGATAAGTGTTTAAGTACGAGGCTAAATTAATAAATTTCCCCGAAAGGAAAAAATGCTTTAGTCATCTTCATATTTAAACCTTAAAATGGCTCCACATGTCACAGCAGTGACTATTAAGCCAATCCAGGAACCGAGAATTATTCCACCCCAGGTTTTGATGAACATCTCATGCTCGATATAAGGTTCGTCAGCTGGACCGGTGGGTGGTTCCGCACAAAGAATTAAAATGGTAAGGATTCCAAATAAGAGGAATGACCAAGCAGTTGTGGTTTGTAAGAATTTTTTCATGGTGTGATGTTTAATGAGGCTAAATTAGAGATTTTCCTCGAAAAGAAAAAATGCTTTTGAAAATGTTATCCTTTCTAACACGACTTTAACTTTTCATCCGTTACATTTCCATGAATCCACGGATTTGCACACCGCCGGGGCGCCTTTTCTAGTTAAATTGGGTTTTTTGGTTTTTTCCAGTCGGGGCGCCGCAACCGCACTGTGGAAAAATTGGGTTTTTTGGTTTTTCCGGCAGGGGCGCCTTATTTAGATAAAACCCAATTTTTTGGTTTTTCCAGTCGGGGCGCCTCTGAATGATAATCCATTTTTTGATTCTTTTCCAAACCTTACCCCACAAAAAAACCTGGTCTCCCAGGTTTTCTTTTTTGGAAAGATAAACTTATCCTCCCATCACCAACACACCAGCTTCTTTTAACTTCTTTTTAATGCTCGTAGCTAACTTTATTCCTGAAGTGAAGATAAAGGTAGGTCCTTGTAATGAAATGATGTAAGAGTCATCTGAAATGCCCTCTTGACGGAGAAATTGTTTGGTTAGATCGATTAAATCCCTTTTGCTCATGGTGTATGTTTTTAATTATGATGTAAATGTATGGAATTCGGGGCAAATATAAAAATGTACCCGGAAATATCTGAAGAACCTGATAATGTCCAAAAATGAGCAGTGTCTGCAGGGGCGCCGCAACGATTTGAATCGATCGATCATCGATTTCTATCGATTGGTTAGGTTTTTCCTTCGCACGAGCGCGGGGTCTCCCCGGTATCCCCACCCCACAAAAAAACCCAAGCGGAGCTAGGGTTTTCTGTTAGCGGAAGGAAATGTTTAGCTTTCCCAGTTTACTACGTGGTTTACTATATCTTCTTCCTCATCCACTAGAAATCTCTCTTGCACAAAGGTGAAGATTGCATTTGCTAATGCTTCCTCCTGAACCTTAACTGGGATTTTTAATAGGTTTAGGGTGGAATGGATTTCATCAGGGATGATAAATTCAACCTGAACTACTAAATGGTTTCTGTTGCTCATGGGTGTAGGTGTTTAAGTACGAGGTAAAATTACAAAATCCCCCCGAAGATAAAAAATGCAAGTGTGCAGATCTGATGCATACTTGCTGAGGCGCCCCATCCCGTTTCACATCCGCTAGCGAATTTCCCAAACCTTACCCCACAAAAAAGCCCGAGATAAAATCCCGGGCCTTTAAGAAAACATCAACCTTTAAATCAAATTTTATTTACGAGTTCAGTCCAAGTGTTGGCTTGGTGGATTGGGCCATTCCAGAGATTTTCTTGGCCGTAAACTTCAGCTAATCCTGTATGTCCGGAACAAGGAGTAACACAGAACACATTATCACCGGTCTCTAGCGAAGCAATGCGGAAATCATCATAAAGAGGTCCGTTAATAGGGCAGTTGTTCTTGAACCACACGTAGTGGCGATTGGGATCTATTCCTTTGGCTTTAACGAACTTGATAACCTTGGGCATTAGCTTCTTGGCTTTGGCTTCTAAAGCGTGGTCTTTACAGAACCAATCATAGAATCCGTAGCAGTGAGCGTAATCTCCAATGATTTTGCCTTCATTTACAAATGCTGAGATTTGTTGGCCGAGGGTAACTTGAAAGTTTGACATAGTAGTGTGTGTTTGATTATGAGGCTAAATTAATAAATCTCCCCGAAAGAAAAAAATGCAATTTGGAAAGTATGCAAAAAGTTTGCATACCTGCAGGGGCGCCGGGTTTTACGGTAAATCCAAATTTTAAGTTTTCGCTCGCCGGGGCGCCCTTTCATGTTTCACGATAGTTCGTGAAAATTCCCAAACCTTACCCCACAAAAAACCCGGACCTTAAAAAGATCCGGGTTTCCAAATTCCTCTGTTCCTATAAAAGCTTGATTACTTCTGATAAAGCTAAGCCTGCAAAATAAGGGTCTTTAGCCCCAATATGCCATTCAACCTTTTCATTCATTTCTAAAGTTCTGTATTCTTTCCAATCATAAATTGTAAAGGGAACTTCTTCGCCCAATAACATTGTCCAATCAAAATTGCTTTTGTCCTCGCCATCATTAGCTGAATAATGGGCTGGTCCAAATAAGTCAATGAGTTGTTGGGGAGTTGCCATGAATACATGGCCGTGAAACGATGTTCCGTTTGAGAGAGCGGAGTTGTCTGCTCTTTTAACTGATTTTGTCATAGTTGTGTGTGTTTGATTATGGTGTAAATATACAATAAAGGGGCGAAAAGAAAAAATGCCCAAGAAAAAAGTTTTTGACCGTCATGAAAACCCGCCGGGGCGCCTCATTTTGAAAAATTGGGTTTTTTGGGTTTTTCCAGTCGGGGCGCCTCAGCTTCAAAACCTAGCGTGTAGCTATTTTTTGAGGTTTGGAATACTACCCCACAAAAAAAAAACGAGCCTCTGCAGGCTCGTTTAATCTTTTGTTTAAACTTTTAAACAAAATCAATCAACACACTTAAACTAGAATTTCGTAATCATCGGTACCCGGAATAACTGCTAAACCTCTTCCATTATCCCAATGTACCCAAATCTGTCCCATCCCATCTACCGATTCTATAGTTCCTTCGGAACCAGGTTCAACCGGAAAGGGATCTTTCATTTCGATAAGTTTAATTCTTTTGCCAACTAGTGGGTGAGTTTCTTGTGTCATATAATATGTATTAGTATCCCAAATATAATCAATTGGGGTAAAACAAAAAAATGCCTCAAAAAGAAATAGACCATAGGTAAACCATAGGTTGACTTCGCTGAGGCGCCTCGCAGCGCACGTACGCGGGCGGGGTCTCCCCGGATACCCCTCTTGGTAAATATGCAAACCTGATGCATACTTACTGGGGCGCCTCAACAACTTTACCATACGCTAGCGAATTTCCCAAACCTTACCCCACAAAAAACCCTTGGAGTAAATTCCAAGGGTTTAAAGTTTTGAGATTAGTGAATTCCTAATCTGTAATAGAAAGGATCTTGAGTCATGCTTTTGTTAGCCTTTAGTAAAGTTCTGATATGGAATTCAGCAGCTTTAATAGACTTGAAAACTTGTGGAGGCTTTTCAGCAGTTAAGGTCATTTCCCAAGGCATAACCATAGGCTGGGTTGCCATCATAGTTTCTTTCCAAATATCAATTCCTATTTGTTCCCAACCTTCTTTTAAATACTTATGTAGTTCTGAAGGGTCTGGATTTTCAAGAATGAAATTGAGATTTCTGAGTGGTCCATAAAGTGAAGCATGGACATAGGAAATAAAAACTTTTCCCTTAAGGTTTTTGATTTCCTGTTTTAGGTAATGGAATTGTTCTTGATCTGTCATAGTTGTGTTTTTTAGTATGACATAAAAGTAATACAAAAAGGCGAAATAAAAAAATGCCGCAAGAAAAAAAAAGTATAGGGCATTGCCCGGTATCCAACCGCAGGGGCGCCGCATCTACTCTTCATCCGGTTGGTAAAAATCTCTGTTGTCTTCCCCACACTTGTGACAGACATAGAGATCTTTAGAATCTGATTCTGTGGTGTTCCAATTCCATCCACACTTATTACATTGTATTTGCATTGGTGGAATGTATTGTCTATCAATTTCAAAATCTTCGAATATCTGGATGTGCTTCATAATACTATGTATTCAAAAAACCAAAAGATATAATCCAACCGCTGGGGCGCCTCAACATCTTCGTTGTAGTTTTTCTATAATGAGCTTTCGCAGGCCCACCCCACAAAAAAAGCTTGGACCTAAGTCCAAGCTCCCTAACCAACCATAACCAAACCTAAGCTTCCATTAACAACTCTTCATTGACTCTACCAACAATTCTTGTTTCGTACCAACGAGTTGTTTGAGATTCGTAGTTACTGTAAACTGCGTAGATGTCAATAACCGCACCATCAATAGATTCACAACCAAACCCGCCATCGTTTAGGCAAGCTCTAAGATCCGCATCAGTGTAACCTTCTGATATTCGGAATGAATCCATAGTGATTGTTCCAGTTTCTCCGCCCCAAAGGGTGATTTGTGCTGTGCCCTTACAAATGAAGTGGCTGAAATTGAGTGTGACTGTTTTTTCCATGTCGTGTGTTTTTTAATTATAAGGCAATTTATGAAATCTCCCCGATATAAAAAAATGTACACCAAAAACTAGGACCGTCCTAGAATCTGCAGAGGCGCCTCGACTTCTGGTACATCGGGAACATCGGGAACATCAGGTACAAGTGGTTCAACTGGTTCAAGTGGTTCAAGCGGTTCCACCGGGGCGCCGCAGCAACTTTACCCAGCGCTTATCCAGTTTTACCCAGACTTTACCCAACAAAAAACCCTGGGTAAAACCCAGGGCCTTTATGTAATCAGAACCCCTAAACTACTATTGTTTTTTTAGCACTTCAGCTTTGGCCTCTAACACTTTGGTGTAATGTTCCCAATTGATGTGATCGGTGTTAAAGCCTTCGCGTTGCATTTGGATTCTGCGAACTTCAACAACCAATGGAATGTTGAGGTTAGAATCCCCTGAAATTTTGTGAAGCAGGTTTTTGAAAATTGTTCCCATACATTTGATTTTATGAGGCAAATTTATTAAATTGCCTCGGGATAAAAAAATGCTACTCGATACTTGCTGATAAGCCCGAATCAAGGAGAGCATCTTTATAGGGCTCCAAATCTTTTTTGGTTCCGCTCTTGACTTTGCATTTCCCTTTGGTGTGAATGATCCAAGCGCACTGCTCGGCTTGTTCACGTGAATGCTTAAGATAACTACAAAGACATTCTATTACCCATTCGAAGGTGTTTATATCATCGTTATGGACAATTAAAGATGAACTAAGCAGGTCATCAATCGACACGTCTGATAATTCTTCTTCCGTTATAACTGGTTCATCTAATAACATAATCTGGAATTTTTGAAGGGCTAAATTAACGAAATTCCTCAAGTATTAAAAATGTTATTCAAATTAAAACTCTAGTTAAGTCGTTTAAAAACAATCTAACTAGCGGGGGCGCCTCATCCTACAGACAGATGTTGTAACATCAAAAGTTTGGGGCAATAAAAAACCCGAACGTAGAAACGCCCGGGTTTTTGCTTTCGTCAGGGTAAGGATTCAGGAGTCGATATTATATATCTATTCCGCACGCACATACGCGTGCGGGGTCTCCCGGGATACCCCCTACTCGTCAAACGAGTAATAATGTATGTTTACTATCTTACTTGGAGGGATCCGCTTATCATAGATAAGACTGGCACCTGCTCCGAACATAGTTTGAAAGATTGGACTATGGTCAAAGCCTTCCTGGAGTTTAGTGGGATCCATTTTAACTTCAATGATAGCAAAGCCGTCATGTCCCATTGCTTTGAATCTGAATCCCATCCATCTCTGAGCTGACTCTAATGAATCTGTGAGGTAAACGAAATCCAAGATTGGTTTAAGACCTTCCTTTTTGATTTTGAATGCTGCTTCTAAAGAAGTAGCATGGTAGAATGATTGTAGCATGTCGTGTTATTATGAGGCTAAATTAATAAAATTCCCCGAGAATAAAAAATGCAATAGTGCAAATAGGCTGCACTTCATCTCAGGGGCGCCTCAACTACTAATAGCATGCGCTAAGCTTTGCTACCAAACCCCACAAAAAAAGCTGGAATAAATTCCAGCTCTTCTTAAATCAAAAATTAAAAAACTATGAAACCACAACTTCTTCTTTTTGCTCAACCACCGGTTCAGTTACAACGGATGGTGCACGTTCTGCAGAATCCTTGTTATCAAAGCTTAACTGGGTTAAACATTTATTATAAAAACCCTCTAATAAGTGAGTAGCAATAATTCCTCTTTCATACTTATCAGGGTTCATTAACATATCTTGTTTACTCATTTCACAAATCTTAACTATACGTTCTCTTAATAGTGTCGTCTCGATTGGGTCAAGTTTACCAATTAGTTTTCTTAACAGCAGATCTGATGATTTTCCTTTCTTAGGTCTCCTTGGCATATTGTTTACGTTTTAGTTTGCAAATTTAGTTTACTACTCTTGAAATTAAAAATGTTTTTATGAAATCTCCTCGGCAACTTCTTCTTTCCTCGGGGAGAACATTTCCCTGCCCATGTTCATGAAGTGATCATAAGCCTCTTCACCCATACTCATTTTAAGATCTTTCTTTCTCTGATTGAGTTTTCTGGCTATATCCCATTTAACACCCCAGTTCTCTTCTGTGTGGCTAAACTCCCAATTCAGATCTAAGATTTCTCTAAAGATTACTCTTTGTTCTTCAGTAAGCATATATTTTATTTTATGCCGTAAATCTATAAAAGTTATACGGAAAAATAAAATGTTTCCGCAAAGAAATCTAACGAATCGAATCGCAATGTTGCGGGCAGGGGCGCCTCGACGTCTTTCCGTAGCGATCGGTTTGTACGAAAACCTTGGACAACAAAAAACCCAGACCGAAGCCTGGGTTCCTTGGATCTTTGAATCTATATTTAACTACACCGTAGAAAACTTGTCTACCATTTTCTCAATTAAGATATCACTGGTAATCTTCTCTTTAGTATCAATACCCATCAGGGTAACTGTTCTTTCGATCTTCTCAGTGAGATCTTTGAATTCCATTCTGAATATGGGCTCTTGATTATCTTCCAGGTACCTCCAATCAACATCCACCCCAAACTTCTTTTCAAATCTCTTAACCTTCTCCTCGATACTATTTTCGAAATCTTCATAATCACTCTCTAGTTTTTCCACTGCTTCTTTAGCTTTTTCCAAACTCTTTTCGAGATTTTGATACTCTTTAACTATGGTCTTGATTTTTTCCCATTCATCCTTTCCTTTGAAAAGATGTATTTGGTTTTGCGTTGCCCTGTTGATACGATCATTTACTTCTGAAACGACTGCTTCGACTTGGGCTTTAGTTAATTTCATGTGTGTGATTTTTGATTTATAAAATTTGTTTGAGAGGCTAATGTATAACAAATCCTCGAATGACAAAAATGTTTCAAGAAAAAGTTTCGACATGTTTTACGATTCATCCGACGGGGCGCCTCGTCTCGTCGCCATCGGAAAAGGATTTTTCTTGGATTTACCCCACAAAAAAGCCCGGGTAGAAACCCAGGCTCTTGATTTATTAACTCCTCTTTAACTGAAAACGAGTTGACCAACTTGAATACTTCTCCAAGCGAATTTTTCCAAATCATAGAACGGAAGAATTTTAGGAGAAGCTGAATTACCCTTTGGATGATTAGCGGAAGGAATTTTGTTAATGTCTAAAGTTCCATAAGCTAATCTGAGTGATCCATCCTTTTTACGGAATGCGAAACGAACTGGTCCTTTCTTAAGGTTTTCTTTGAGAGCTTCGATTGAAGCTTGTGGGATTGATGGTCCCGGGGTTGAAGTTTGTAACATAGTCGTGTTTTTTTAAGTACGAGGCTAAATTAAGAATAAACCTCCAAATTAAAAAATGTTTACTGAAATTTTTTTTCCTCCAAATCTTATGCTATGTTCCGGGTGTGAATCAGTATTAACCGCCGGGGCGCCTCACTCCGATGTCTCTGTGAAGTCTCTGTGAAGTCCTGGTTCAAAATGGGTCCACACAAAAAGGCCCGGGTAGAAACCCAGGCCGTGTATTTTAACCTATGAAAAAAGTCTAAACAAATCCTACCATGTCTTCAGGAGACATACTCTCCAAATCTTTCTCCGGAACATCATCATATACTCTACCATCATAAGAAGTAATCTGAACTAAGTTAGCATTTTCTTTTTGGTAGTAATCTGAAATAAAACATGGTGTACCTAACCAATGGAATAATTCCCTTCCATCTAGGGATTCAAAGAAGTTAAATGGGTTTGTCATTGTTAATGGGTTTAGTATGTGATTTAATAAGTCCAATTTACAATAAATTCCCCGCGGAAAAAAATGCAACAGGTAATACCTGTTAACACCTGAAAACACCTGAACTTCGCCGGGGCGCCTCGCCGAATTCTCGGACGGTCCGAGAAAATTCACTTTACCTAACCCCAACAAAAAACCCCGGGTAGAAACCCAGGGTAATTTAACCTATGAAAAAAAGACTTTTAGAAAAGTCCTATATCGTTACTCAGCTTATCCATGAGCTTATACCATTTGTTAGCTCTACGAATAACATCAGGGACAAAGATTTTATCGAAAAGGTCTGGACGTAGTTCAAGAGCATTGTAAACCAATTCCGCATATTCTGTTGCTGGCTTATAGAAGCCAAGCTCCTTAAGAAGGTCAATGGATTTACCTTCCCGATATTTCATGCACTGAGGTCCAATTCCATTCTGAATACTTTCAGGGACAGTGAGAGGTAATCCACATTTGCAGCACGTGCCCAGGTGATAGATTGCTAGCTTCTCCTCTTTCTCATACTCTTCTAGGTGAGCCCAATTCCGAATCAACCAATTGATAGTTTGAATACCCACGTGATCCTTTTCAACGTAACCATAAGGTTTAAAGGAACGTTCTTTACGGTCAATGCGTCCGACATATTTGTTGCCTGCATATTTTTCGTTCAAAGCCTTAACATAAACTTCGAAGTAACGAGTCTCCTCTGGCTGTCCTCGTTTACGCTTGGGGGTTTGGATTCTGAATGTGATGTGGGTGTCCTTCTCCAAGTTGTGCAGGGTAAAGAATGCCTTACCTTGGAACATGAATGTGCGGAAGGAAGCTGAATCGAGCTTGTGAGATTTGTTGTGCATAGTGTCGTGTGTTTATTAAGGCAAATCTACTAAATCCCCTCTGAAATTAAAAATGTCTATTGGCTTCTCTCACCTCTTTTTTGATGGGATCTAATCGCTCTTCGTTCCTAAACTTAGGTTCGTGGAGGGAAGAGAATTGCGTGATCTCCGCCCATTCGTTGAATGAGCAAAGGCTTGCATCTCGTGGAGGAAACGTTTTCCTTGGGGTGGGTTCAAGCGGCTTTTCTTTCACTCCCGAAATCCAAGCCATAAAAGATTTAAGAATCATTGCCATCATGATACGGATCCAAATCTGGATTAGGTATCATATTCCAGTTTTTCTCTGCTGCTTTCTTTGTTGTGTATTGTGTGCCTAACTGAAGTTCTTCTGCATTCTCTTTGATAAATTTTAGAGCATCAACATACTGAGTATTTTTAAGCATCTCTTGTACTTCGTTTGATTTGGACTCCTCCATTTTCACCCGATAAGCAACTGCATGCCTTTGTGGATTTGCCTGAGCTCTGAGGCACATCGCATATTGTCCAGCTAACACATCTTCTGATTCCTCTGGAGCAAAAAATAACTCTCTGGCTATTGGACTAACCTCGTGTACGAAGGATTCCACACCGTGACAATCAGCTAAACCGTAAAACCATAACTTCATAATGTACCTTTTTATTTAATAGGATAAAATTAGAAAAAACCCTCGATAATAAAAAATGTAGATGCTATATTTATCTTCGTGCGTGCCTACGCGGGCGGGGTCCCAGTTATGGCCCCTATATAAAACCAGGTGAAAACCAGGTGTCACTGGATGAGGCGCCCCGGCGAAAAAAGCCAGCATATGCAACTTTTCCCAAAACACATCCACACAAAAAAGCCCGGGTAAAAACCCAGGCCTGACCTAAACCAATCTTCCGATTGGAAATCGTTATCTAGTATTCATAGACTCCTTCTTCGAGTTGACCCCAAGAGTTAAGGTAGAATCCATATCCTGCCTTTCTGAGGGATTTGCTAATCTGATGTGCAATGTGACCACGAGGTTCGGTGTCATAGACTTCTCCATGCTTCTCTGAGATTTTCTTTCTCCCAGCATCATAGAGTTCTTGGATTCTTTCCTTGGTCATTCTTTCATTCCCATGAATCTTCTTGTCAATAGAGTCAACAAGTGATTGACAGGCTTTCTCTCCTGCTGCGGAGAACATTTCATAATACACTTTAGTTTGCATTGTCGTGTGTTTTATTGATGATTAAAATATCTTAGTCCATTGGGGTTTACCGCCCATTCTAGGGTGTGGTGTACTTGGATCAAGTTCTAGTATTTCCTTTATGAGAGACCAATCTTTATTTGGAAGAGTCTCCATGTTTCTGACAACATAACTAAGTACTTGCTCTTTGGTGGATATACCTTCCTGTAAAAAAGGAATTGCTGTCTTGGGTGAAAGAGCACCTTCCATTTTGAAAGGTTCGATTCCCATTTCATACTTGAAAAATGCAACGTTCTTGTTAACAGTCTTAACGGGTAGTTTAAGGATGTTTGCTACTCTTGAAATGTGTTTGCTAGTTGTTCTAGAGAACTTTCCAAACTCGTAAATGATGTTATCCTTAATCGATGCTACGTGAGTTTCGTAGCTGATAACCTTATTGCCTTTGATGAATAGATTTTCACCGAGTTGATAGATTAATTTCATGGTGTCGTGTGTTTATTGGGGCAAATTAATAAAAAACTCTTGTTACAAAAAATGCAGGAAAAAGAAAGTTTGCTCGATTCGTAACGCCGGGGCGCCTCAGGAAATTGCAGCATCGTGCAGCAACTTCTGCGGATGCCCACAAAAAAAGATGTCTCACGGAGACATCTCTTAAAAAAATCTGGGACAGATTTTTACCAGTTCTGGTACATAGACTTAATTGCTTCCCAAACAATTCTGAATCCTATGGAAAGGATCCAGAATCCGAAGATTGAGCCTACTATTACTACAACTGCTTTGGCTATTTTTTCTTTGTTGTCCATGCTCCTATCTATCCTTTAAATCGTTTCAAAAGTCGGAGATTTAGCGTTTTCGATTTCCAATTCAGCTCTCACATGAGAGTTAAGATAAACCATAAACACCAAACTTCTACGCATCACAGAGTCAGCTCTATTGACTGCTCCTTGTAAATCGTTATTTACTATGGACTGAACAAAAGAACCCCCTTGGAGGAATTTGTCCCTGGTCATCATAACAGATGCTCCAACTTGAATAATGTGATTCATATCTTTTTCGGTTAGATCTCCGAAAATCATGTCTTTTCCGTATTTCAGGAACATCATACGTGCTACATTGTGGTAGTCTTGCATTTCTAAGTTCATATCGTGTGATTTTTTAATGATAGGTAAATTTATGAATAATCCTCAGAAGAAAAAAATGCAAACGCACACGTACGCGGGCGGGGTCCTTATTATGGCCCCCTACAAGTGAAAAGGTCCAGTTTTTAAGCTGGACCTTTTCTTTTTGGGAAAATCGATTCACACGACTAAACCGTTCTCCCTAGCAAGACTACTTAGAATCCTCATTCCGTGACGTCTGCTACAACAGCACCTAATGTTGGCATTCGGTACTGAAGATCTTTATGCTGGTTTTTCATTGGTCTTTTTTCCTTTGGACTTCTTATCTTTTAGTTCGGAGTCTTCAGATAGTTTCGGAGGATTTTTTATTTCTTTCCAAACTGATTTAGGAACATATTGATAACCTCTAGACTTTACAAATAATTCCGCCTCTTCGTCTTTTACTCTTTTGATGTCGTCACCCTTTTGTACTGTTTTCATTCTCTTGGAGTTTAATTCTTAATCTGTGATTCTCTCTACATAATAGCTTGTTTCTGCTTTTGAGTTTCAAAGTTAATTTCTCCAAAACGATTGTTCTAACTACAGTAATAATTAATATCCCTGTTACTAAAGCTAGAAGCAATTCCATACTAATCTTTTATTCTAACGTTCTTAGAGGCAAAAGGATTGAACATGTATATAAGTGCACGGATGGGAAAAGTTACAAGAAGTAATAGCATTCTTATAAGATTAATTATAAAGTACATGCCACCTCCGATTACTTTGTCTTCATGGTTTCTTGGACTGATATTGTCCTTGGGAAAGTCTCTACGTATCATGTGTAAACTATTTCAAAATCTTCTGAACCCAATCCGAAGTATCTACGGAGTTGTCCACTCTGCATTTCAACTATGAGAGATGCACCACTCCAATAAACATCCATAGGTTGTCCCGAGGTTTGAACAAGGATTGGGTTATACTGATTAACAAAAACTCTGAAACACCATTGACAATATCTAGGGACATCGACAACGCCATACATTCTTGCTTCTTGGAATTGACTCATGATTAAAATTTTAAGAAAGCTGTAGCTTCTATTTTATCGATCTCAGCTTTAAGCATGTCATACTTTTCCTGCATCTCTGGATTTTTCTCCGCCATATAATTGGCAATCATCCTTGCTTGATTCTTAGATGCTTCAAAAATCTCTTCTAGATTTGGATGTGGTATATCCCACTTCAAAAGGTGATAGACTCTGCGAACTAATTCCAATGCTTCTTTTTTCATGTCGTGTGTTTTTTGAAATTAAAGTAATCCGTAATCAATTCCCTTGCACCACCACTTCTCTAATGGAACAATATGCTTTAAGTGAATCTTAGGTAAAGAGTACCATAACACCTCATGATTGGTTGCAACAGGTTGGATAGAAGTTACTCTTCCTGTTTGCCAAACCCTAATCAAAGTTCCTGCTGGAAAGGTAAGGCCTCTTAAACAAATTGTGGTATTTACTTTTGCGTAACTCATACTCGATCCTTCTTCGTTCATAATACAAATTTACGAAAACGTCTCGGTAGATAAAAATGTTACGGAATCTCTGTCCAGTGTAGAAACATCTGAATCACAAATTCATCAGGTGCACATTGCAGGGGCGCCCGCCAATGTTCGAGCTTACTTCCATTCATCAAACACGCTTGATTCAATTTTGTTGGAAATGATAGAATCTCTTCGCCATCTATTGCGTAGAGTGGCCAATCATGTTTGATGTTAGTGAAAAGACAAACAGAGATAGTCCAATCTAATCCTTCTCTGTCCACATGATTATGTAGGGTAGACTCGTTATTATAAATGCGACAATAAGGATTGGCTTCTTTTAACTTCACTCCTGTGATCTCTTCCATTCTAGGAGTTAGCCTTCTAAGTACTTCCCATGATCCTGGTGTGTTACCCCCGAAGGAGTTACGATAGAATCTTGTGTCAGTCTCTTCTGTGATTGCTCCAGCACTTCTATAAGATAGAACCTCTTCTGCTAATCTTTGACATTCATCTAGTGTGAATATCTCTCCAAGTTCATAGTATTGTTTCATAGCAATTATAGTTATCTTACCATTATGTATTCCAACAAAAAAGGCCAACATTGCTGTTGGCCCATGTCCTTGCGGACATTCACACACGACGACTTTTAAGCTCTTGGAGGTTTGATAAGTATAGAAAGAAACACGAGATATATGTGTTTAATCCATCCCTTTAGGGTATTCTCTCTTTCATAGTCTTTATACTTCTTCTGGTAATGTTCCCATCTCTTACTCATGACTACTTCTTATTTTTAGGTTTCGGTTTCGGTTTCTTAACGGTGCCTCCCGGTGTGCTTCTAACGATTTCATAGTATCCCATAGTTCTATGTTTTAAAAAGTGATTACTCTGTTTCTTCTGATATGATAGTTCCGTACTGTTCGGCAGCTTTTCTGTTTCTCTCTAGGAATATCTCATATGCTATTTGATATCTTCCTAGTTCAACTTGACACGGAAAATTTTCATCATATAGAGAATCGGAAAGATGCTGTAAGCTATCAACTTGTTTTCTTAAAACACCAATTTCTGTTGTTTGCTCTTTATAGTTTATTTTCTGGTTGTTATATAAAACTCCCAGGGCGATTGCACAAAGTGTTGAGAAAATAAACAATGATCCGTATTTAAATCGGATAGACCTTTCTCTAGCGGTAGGGGGACGTTTAGTCGGTTCAAAATTTGAATACATAAAAGTACGTTTTGTGTGATAGCGTAAATTTATGATATCAAGTCTGGAATAAAAAATGCGAGCTCCCACACAGTAAAAAAGTCAGGAACCACCTGACTTTTTTTGTACTTACTAACCCATTAAATTTTAAGCTCTAAACCAAGGCAAATGGTTTAACACCTCAAATATAATCATAATAGTTTTATATCCTTCGAAAATTTCGGGAATTAAAATCCAGAAATTTTAAACCCAAAAATTGACCGTCTCGGATTATCGGTAGGGGCGCCTCGTCCCGTAACGATCGGGAAAGGATTTTTTCTCATACGTTACCTTACCCCACAAAAAAAGGCCCGGAAAATTTCCAGGCCCTTTAGGGGGAATTCAAAACCTATATTTAAGCCACTCTATAAATTCTGAAGAACTTCTTTTCTGCTGAAGTAGCAGAAGTGCGGATCTTATAAGCTTGGAATTCCTTGGAGACAATGTATTGTGCTACATGAACCATGTTCTTAGGTACCACAAATGATTGTCCAACTTGAATCTGATTAAAGATGTTACGGACTTGACTGCGAGCTTCCTCGTTGCGACCATTGCGAGCTGGTAAAGGCACACCGGTTTCAATTTTGAAAAGCTGAATACCCTTTGGAGGGATAGCAGTTTGGTTTGCTTTGGTACGAGTACGAGCAGTTGACTTAAAGTTTCTGGTAGAACCTTTAGGTGAATTACCGAAACGCCCTTCGAGTTTCAAAGTCCATTTACGGGTTGCAACCGAAGCGATACTGCGACCAAGCTTAGCTGCTACTTCTACTGAAGGAAGACTTTCTGCCAAAGCCATTCTAAGGTAGTTGTCTTCTTGAGCTGTCCAGCGGCTAGAATTGTTTTCTGCAGTGGACTTGTTGCGTCCCATGGGAACGCCATTTTTGGAAAATGTGAGATTTTTTGCCATGTGAGTTAAAATTTATGGTTTTGAAATTAATAACAGAGCTAATTTACGGAATCTTCCTCATATAGAAAAATGTCCGAGGAAATTTTTTCAAACTTGACTTTTTCAATGGAGCGATGGAAATTTGCGTTCATGAATGAGTGTAGTTCTCTGTTGTCTATCTCAGGATCCTTGAGAATGTCCAAGATAAAATCCGCCAGATGCTCCCTGCTAAACTCAATCACATTTCCAAACCCGTCCATCTTCATAGGAATGGTCCAACCTTTTATTCTCTTCCTCTTCAGCATCATCCTATCCATGTGGGTTTGCCCTCCACGGATATCTGTTGCTTCACAGAAAAACTTCATGGTCTCATAGTAATAATATATGAGCAGTCGGTCTATCCTTCCTCTGGGTGGCATTAGTTAAACTGGGATTTTTCGTCTAAGTAATATCCTTGGGTGAATGCAAAGGTACCCATAAAGAAATCCTGTCTCATTTCAGAATCGAATAGAGAACAATAGAAACCCCAAAGCAAACTATTGAATGGTGCTAACCTTTCATCCCAGTTAGCTCTTTCATTAATAGAGTACATGAGCAACTGGAACTGGTCAAAGTAGTGAGCAAAACTTCCTATCTCTTCATTGAGAACCTTAAGCATGTATTTCTCTCCTCTGCTGTACACTGCTTTATTATAGAACTCGCTGATGTCCTGAATTGGATCCTGCAGTTTCTGATGGAGTGAGAAATAAAATTCTGGATGTCTCTCAGGTGCTGTACTAATCAGTAGCAGATATCGAGCGCAGTTACTAAGATCGGTATCCTCATTGTGATAGCCAATCATCTGTGAAAGTTTTTGTAGTCCTCTGAGCAATCCGATGCTCTGTTGGTCTGTGGGGAATTCTGGAAATTTTTTCATCGTGTGAGACATTAATTGTGATAGTGTAAAACTAATAAAATCTCCCCGTAAGAAAAAATGTTCCACTTGTACCACAAGTACCACAAGTACCAGATGTCCCAGATCCGCGGAGGCGCCCCGGAGAAAAACACATATGACGATTCAGATTTCCAAACCATATCCCAACAAAAAACCCAAGACTTAAAAAGCCTTGGGTTTACAACGAACAACCTAAATCTAATTGTGCATGTCTACCATCACCGCCCAATAGTTGGTGATGTTCTTGGGTAGAGATTCAGCTTCACCTGTGTCAATGTTGTAAACATTAGATTCAAAACTGAATTCACCATCCTTATATGACAGATATAAACCATCCAAGTATTCTAGCATGCTTGGGTCATCTTTCCAATACTCTTTATCGTGATTGAGTTTCTCTTCCACCTTCTTGGGATCTTGCACCCAAGAGCTCACAAATGAAAGACAATCTTTCAAAGGTACCACATCATAAACATTCCCATCATCTGGCAATTTGTAGTGGTCGCAATAAGGATGTTGACCTGCCATTCCTAAAGCTCTCCAAGCAGCTTGAAGATCTCCGTTCTTGGCTTTGATTTCATTGTGGCCAATTCCTCCGCCTTTCAGTGGGGTAAGAATTTTCTCGTGGGCGATCTTTCGCCAGGTTTCAAACTCGGGTGCTAAGCGATTGTTCCATCTACCTCCGATAGCGTACCAATCCCAAACATTGTTTTCATAACCCTTTAAAAATCTGTGGACGTTTTCCAAAGCTTCGAGCTTAGAGTCATTTGCTTTGGTGAGAAGAATAACTGCTTTGTGCATAGTCGTGTGTTTTAAATTACATGTAAATATAAAGAATAAGGGCGAAAAGAAAAAATGCCGGAAGGAAAGAAATCTTCCCGATCGGGCCGAGATGAGGCGCCCCTGCGTCTCTGCGGCTGTTCCGCGGATTTTCTGTAGGTGAGCCCACAAAAAAAATCCGAGGGATTAGCTCGGATCTTTTGGGTTGGGATCTATATTTGGTTTTTCTAACTCAAATAAAAGCAGGAGGGAGATTTGGGATTGCCTCGATAGTCAATGGTATAAAGACGATTGTCTCCTTCACTCACACAATAAGAATATCCTATCTCATGAATGAACACTTCAGCTATTCTCCTACCCGGAGCTCCAAAGAAATGTCCTCTGACATACTCATGGGATTGCAAGGTCACATGCGGCATGCGAACTGGATTTTGCTGTGCTAAGTATTCTGTGAGGGTCATATCTAATTCTTGTCGTTTACGTATTGCTCCCACATCTCCAACAGATCTTCTCCATCAACTTCAAAAGGATCTTCCTCTTCCAAGAATCCATGGAATCCGTTATCTCTAACCAGGAAAGTGTTTTCTCCTGTCTGTGTGATGTCTGCGCCAGCCTTGGTCAGATCATTTAGTGCTTCGGTGATTGTCATATCTCGTCGTCCCAGTTAAGTGAATCAATAATTTCCATACCATATACGTCGCCTTGAGTGCCAAACCCAAAGTCACTAAAGTTAGTGATTTGGCAAAGCAAGGTCTTAAAGTCTTCCCAGCCCACTGAGGAGGGATTGTTATTCACTGCTTCGCGGAAGGCTTCCTCTTTCTGGCGAAACACATATTGAGCATCTTCCAATTTGGAGTGGAGACTATAGCAATCTCCATCAGGATCCAAGTTAAATATCATGTACATCTTAAACGGGTTTTACAAGTAAGTCAACTACAGGTACCATGACCCAACCGGTGGAAAGCCAACGCTTAGGTTTGCTGACGATCCCATTAGAGACCAAGAAGTCTAAGACTCCTTCATTCTCGGAATAATCTTTGATAATCATTTCCCCATTCTCTAGCGGTGCGTCATCTAGGTTAACGCTAGCTACCAGGACTGGCTCGTGGGTAAAGGCTTCTCGTAATTCTAGACAGGTGCGACCGTTGCTACGGTATGTGTCCCACTTCAAGTAGACCTCGTAGGTCTTATACTTGCTTTGAAAGGTGTAAATTCTTTTTGCCATTGTCGTGTTTTTAATGATAGGGTAAATTTATGAAAACCTCCCCACAAGAAAAAATGCGAAGTGATCCTTCGCATTTCCCTGTATTTAATTTTTAAGATGGCAAATCTTTTAGCACTCTTCCTCAACCGGAATCGCTGGAACATCAAATGCTCCGAAGACCTTTTTACGGTATCGCTCGTAGATGTGACCTTCTCTGATACTTTTGGTAAGCATGTCCACAAGAAAATAAGAATAAGCTCTGTCATTCTTAACATCAGCAAAAAGAATTTTGCCTTCCTGTTTGGTTGGGAACTGAATCAGTTTACCGAGCGGACGGCGTCCGTGTTTCATTAATCTGTTTCTGAGTTCACTTGGTGTCATAACCTTTAAATTTTAGTGAAAGATAAAATCATTGCGTGAATATATTATTTCGCAAATTTAATCATAATAATTGATAAGTAACAAAAAAGTTTTGTTTTGTTTAAACTTTTTTCATTTTGTTTAAACACTCTTCTTTTTTAGATCCACATTTTTGAACTGAACTACCTTCACCAGGCTCTTGAGCGGGCTCTCACAGAAGATCACTCGTACCTCACCTCCTCGGAAGTCATTAGAGAGAATCACCCCGTGTAGTTGTCTACGCTCCACACTGTTCATCCTGGTCCATTTGGAAATGTAGTCCCAATAGCTAGCTGGACCAAACCCAATGGGGTGGTGCATTTCCATGCTCCCTGTGATGTACCCTAGCTGCTTGAGCCAGTCCTCTGCTTGATGGAAAGCGGAGAAGGGCACGTTCTCCCCAACATAATCTAGGCCAGAAGGCTTCTTGGGTAGAAAGGTATGCACATACAACACCTTCTTACCTAGCGCCTCAAAGGTGTCACTGATCTTGATTTTACCTATTTCGTAACTCATACTATCTCTTTTGCATATTGTGAGTAATCACTCGTGCGGGGTAGCATGAGTTTATCATTGCGGCCTGCGAGGTCGTGGACAAGCGTGATCTTAATTATATCACTCTCTAAAGAGTTGTCCATGGCATATCTAATAAAGCCGGCCATAGCCACCAAGGCATCTGGACCGTGGGTGTCTTCAAACTCGCTTACCACCCAGACTGCTCCGTTCTGGCTAATCTCTGGGACATAGTGGGGAATGGCTTTAATTACCTGTGCCCAACAGTTCTCGTAAAATGGTTCTCCTAACATATCGTGTGTGTTTTAATGATAAGGCAAATTTAATCAAATTCCTCAGAAGAAAAAAATGTTTCAAAGCTTAGCCCGTAATCTCTTGATCTTGGCTTTGCTTCTTTGAATGAAGAGTCTTCTTAAATAAGGTCCGTGATTATAGGTGCTCCCAGCCCAGAAGTTAGTCCATACACTCTTGTCCTCTTTGGCTAAAGCTATCTTCCGTTCGAGTTCTGCTATTTGGTCTAGGATCTCTTGTGTGTTCATAAGGCAAATCTAAGCCTTCTCCCCTACCCAAAAAAATGTCTCCACCCAAATCTCAGGAGGAGGCTGGCGCCAGGTTTGCAGGGGCGCCCATGCAGATTTCACAGCTAGCCCACTAGATGGGAAATCTGCATGCTTTTCGGGGAGGATTCTAAGAAATCCCTGGAACCTAAACTTCCAGCCAGTGCAGGGGCGCCTCAGAGTAATTCTCCAGCAGCATCAGGGTTGCCGGGGAGGATTCCAGGATAGTCCCCGGTTCCGAAACTTTTTTGGAGGGGTAATTCCAAGACCTCCCCGACCCTGAAACTTTGGCTGGATCCAGATCTGCAGGGGCGCCTCGCCGGGGAAACTTTAATTTTTTGCCTCTCAGGAATTCTAGTGGAAATCCCCAGTCGCCACTGAAATGGGGGGTGGGGGGTCTTAGTCCCCCGGCCAGCTTGGCTAGCATAGGGAATCTTAACCCCACTCCTCAGCCCCGCTCCAAGATCCTCTAAGAGAAATCCTAGAGGGGTGGTGCACTTATGGTCTCGGGGCGCCTCTGCAGACACTTTGCACTTTGTGGATTTTTTCATGGAAGTCCGAGGCGCCTCTGCCGAGGTGCAAATAAAAAATTCCCCAGCTATTCTGGAAAAAATTTCTCAAACCCTGAGGTATAGTGGAAGAAATTCCGCAAATCTCCCAGTGGACTGAGAGTATAGTGGAAAATTATTTCGGGGCGCCTCTGCAGAGAAACTTCTAGGATTGGCTGGGGAAATTCCCCAAGAATTCTGGGAAGGCATGGATATCAAGGGGGATGAGGTCCCCCCGGAGACCCCCCACTCCAAAACACACGCAGAGGAGGGGGTTAGTGGAGAGCACTTTAGGGTCCTTTTCTAAGGTCTTCCCACGGGTATCCTCTACTGCTCTCTTAAGGATAGGGATTTGGGGATTTCCTAGGCGTACAGGGGTTTTTTGACACTTTTCCCCACTTCTTACCACTTCTCCACACTATCCTGTCCAGTCTCCGGGTGTCTACTAGCATCTATGCACTGTTCTGCCTCGTCGCCCCGGTATACAAGCTAATACGGGGC
>JACCDZ010193596.1_pt1 | contig 22259 bp, 16 predicted proteins | sample 7449551 | NCBI WGS metagenome assembly JACCDZ01 (sample SAMN15323452, study PRJNA562643) | freshwater metagenome | isolation source: river surface water | place: USA:Blue River Watershed | collected 2017-08-18 | reverse complement strand
TCTATTGTTCTCCGCTTCAAGCTGTTTTACTTTGGATAGCATTGATACATCCATACCGCCGTATTTAGAGCGCCATTTATAAAATGTTGCACTACTTATTCCATTGCTACGACATACTTCCGTGATTGGCATACCACTTTCTGCTAATTTTAGAATATTGATTATTTGTGATTCAGTAAACTTTGAATTCTTCATTTTTAATACCCTTTTTGATGTTAGTCGATATTGTAAATCTCTCTACTTATCAATAGCGCTTTTTTTGGGGGTATTACCAACCTAAACAATTAAATTTGATGCGCGATTATAGCATATTAGATATAGTATGTTATAATCGCGCTAACTTGAAAATAACAGAATCAAATAGCTAATGATTAATTTGCTTTACATACAGACAATTATTCTGATTATCTTATTACTATTTATCAGTATCTATTTAATACTCAATACCAAAACAAACATAAGACCTTACGATACCAAACACTCCATTAAGCTAAATAAAATTGATTTCTCTATAATATTATTGATTTTATTACTATCTTTTAACATAAGTATACCGCATCTAGGTGAACGAACACAACGAGCTAGCTATTACTCTTTCCAAGATAATGATAAGTTACAACTGAATTTTACTGAACCAACAACGCTAAAACAGATTAACATTTATGTAGGAAATCTTAATGGTGGATTCAAAATTTATGCGGCAAACAAAGAAAGTTCGCAAATTGAATTATTTGAAATCAAAACTGATGCAACTCATCCGTTAAATTATCGTTGGCTTAGTTATGGTATAAGTTCTCAACTTAAATTTAATCAGTTATGGATTCGTACAACTGTAGCACCAATTGAAATTAAACAAATTGCACTTTTCGATAACAATAATCATTATATAAAAGACGTAATTATCACTACCGTTCAAGCGATTAATCAACAAAATTTATTAATTACAAAGCAAGCACCAACAGATATAATTAATATACCACAAAACACCATGGTTTTCGATGAAATATATTATGCAAAAACGGCTCTTGATTACTTACATAAAATTGCACCAACGTTATCAGAAAATCCGCATCTAAGCACGTTTATTATTGCTGCAGGTATTGCCATGTTCGGTGAAACTCCATTTGGTTGGAGAATAATGCCCTTATTATGTGGAACTTTAGTCTTAGTTATTATCTATTTATTTACCTTGCAACTATTTCATCAGCGCAAAATAGCTTTAATTGCTGCTTTTTTATTGACTTTCGATTTTATGCATTTCAGTATTAATCGTTACGCTTTAATTGAACCAGAAGTAACACTATTTATTTGTTTGGAATACTATTTTTTATATCAATATATTCTAGCTAATAGTGCGCTAAATTTTAAAAGTGCTAGTCGAAATATGTTGTATGTGGGAATCTGCTTAGGTCTCGGGCTAGCCTGTAAGTGGACGGCACTATTTACACTAATTCCGATCGGAATAGTTATTTTACTCTGCATTATTCGTAAACCAAAATTACTAAATTTACCCTCCTTATTTACGTATACTCTATCAATTATAATTATTCCAACTCTGATATATATACTTAGCTTTGTACCTTATAGTATTGTCACTCAGCAGACTAGCTTATTTAACCTATTTATCAATGCTCAAAAATTTATGTTTTGGTTCCACAGTGTGGGAATTAATAAAATACACAGTATGTTGCAAGGTTCTCAATGGTGGAGCTGGCCTCTAATCATAAACCCAATGAATATTTACTCGCTTAATATAACTCCCCATCAAGTAATTAGCATTACCTTAATGGGAAACCCACTAATCTGGTGGCTAGGAGTCCCTGCCGTAATATTAATAGCTATTTATGTAGCTAAACAACGTAATACAAGCTACTGTTTTATCCTACTCCTCGCCTTAGCACAATTACTACCATTTGTATTCATTAGCCGAATTAGCTATATCTATTACTTCTATAGTGTAACTCCATTTTGGATCTTAGCTATCGCTGCCAGCATACGAGTTTTATTAAAATCATCTACGACCAAGTTAAGCATACTCATTTATATATATCTTGCAGCAGTCGTTGGATTATTTATTATGTTTTATCCCGTATTAGCTGGAATTAAAGTTGATAGTAACTACATATTAAAATATCTCTCATGGTATCCGAACTGGCACTTATACCAATCATAATATATATTAGGAAATAGACAAACCGTGCTTAATTTATTCAAAATATTATTAAATCGTAAGACTTGGTTAATTCCATTATTGATGACTATAGCCTATGCGATCATTAGCGGAGTTAACTTAGCTCAGATTAGTGGAAATCCTAGTGCAACATGGCTCGGGAATTATAAAGGTAAAAGCATTACTTTTATTTTTGACAAACCAACTGAACTTAGTAGTATTCGTTATTTTCTAGGACTAAGTAATGGTAAATTTAAAGTCTCAGCTCAACTTGAGTCAAATGCGGTTATTCCAATAGCTTTAATCAACACATCTAACGACAAACCACCAGTTTATCAATGGGGTGGAATAGCCTTGAATAAAAACATGCGTTTCACACGCTTGATCTTTAATATCGAGTCACCTAGTATAGAATTTAAACAATTTGCTCTTTTTGATAGCAGTAATCATCTTGTAGCCAATTATAAAATATCTATGAATTACAATAACACTGATAACGTTGATACGCTATTTTCAGTAACAATACCACCAAAAAACTACGACCCATCAATTAAATCAAGTATCGTCTTTGATGAGCTCTATTATGCGGTAACAGCATACCAATACATTTACCATGCCCCACTCTATGTAACTAATCACCCACCACTTGGGACTTTAATTATTGCATTAGGAATTTTAATCTTTGGCATGAATCCATTGGGATGGCGGATTATGGCATATCTTTGTGGGGTTATCATGGTTCCACTAATATACTACTTTGCTAAAAAAGTTTTTAAAAGTAACCGCGCGGCTATTTTTGCGGCATTATTACTAATGTTTGATTTTATGCATTTTACAATTAATCGCTATGCATTGATTGATTCAATGGTGACATTATTTATTTGTGCAGAATATTTAATGCTTTTTTGTTACATTGAGAACCAAAAACTTGCTAGGCTAAGCTCTGCGCAAAACAACTTATGGGGAATAGCTTTCTTTTTTGCGCTTGCGCTTGCTACCAAATGGATTGCATTATTTTCCCTGACCGCATTACTACCTGTAATTATATATTATGAGTTTTTTCATAGCAATAAACAAATTAATAAGCAAAATAGTAAATTTAAAAGCGCGCTTAAATTGGTTTGTTTAAGTGTGTTTGTTGTTATATTGTATAGTTCAAGCTTTATGCCACAATATTTGGCTCAGAATGAGTCAAATAATTTTATAAGCTTTATAATCCAACAGCATCTAGCAATGTGGCACTATCATACAGGTTATGCAGTTACTCACCATCACCAATTCGAATCACCATGGTGGTCATGGCCATTGATGCTCCGCCCCGAAAAAATTTATAGTTGGATGAACTTCGTGACCAAACAATATAGCTCTGTAGTACTGATGGGTAATCCAGCAATCTGGTGGTTTAGCATTGTTGCGGTCATGCTAATGGCGATAAACTTCGTCAAAACACGGAGTTGGCAACTAGGTTTTATCTCACTAGCGATTGCATCACAATATTTACCGTATATGCTCTTGAAACGTACGAGTTTTATTTACTATTTATACTCAGTAACACCATTTATGATCTTAGCAATTACTTGGGCACTTGACGCAGCACTCAAACGTCCGGAGAAAAGCTTAAAAAGACTAGTGTGGATTTATTTAATTCTAGTGATAGGGTTTTTTATCCTATTTTATCCAGCGATTTCTGGTTTAGAAATTCATCGTGATTATACCTATCGCTATTTACTTTGGTATCAATCATGGGATTTTTAATTATTTACTAACCAAAGGATAAAACACATAATGCTGATCTAAGCTTCTTAGCGGGGACTCTCCTAGTTCACGATTCAGCTTTTGGATAATGCTCTGCCCTTTGTCTTGATAACCATAAGTATCAATGACGAGTCCGCTATAACCTGCTGGCTTTAGTTTAGCTAACATTGCCTTTAGCGGTAGATCGGCAGTGGTCTTATTCCACTTATCAACAGCTCTACCCTTAGTTGCACCATAGCTCCAATAGATATCTCTTGAATAAAGAGATAATGACATAGGTTCGTAAGTTCCCATAGTCCCAGGAATAACCTGAGGCTCAGGAAAATCCATATATGGAAGTTGAAATACTGCTGATCCCCTAGGTAAATTTTGTTCAATATCTGTAACAAAATATTTATCGCTTGCTGCTGGCATAATATTTTTACGGTTATCAAACGACGATGAATCAATCTGATCTGCAGAGGCGAGAGTTAATAAGCCAATTGAAATTAGCCAACGCCCTGTAAAATGTAACCTAAATTTAGAGATGATGAACTGTAATAAATACAACACCATCAAAATAGCAAAAAAGGCAATAAAAACACTTATTCGGTTTACTGAACGAATCATATCTGTCACAAAAAATGAAAATAAAACCGCAAAGCCACTCGTTGTCGCAAATAACACAGCCAATAAATTAAGCCTGCTAATTAATTTTAACCGATCATTATCGGGGAATTTACGCGGTATAAATATCATCAGCAATAACAAGATAAATCCGATAGATGAAATTATTCCAAGATGGGAATAAACACTTTCATTTAATCCAGAAACAAATATTTGATTATACCGATTACTAATATTCGCTAAAAAATTAATTCTACTATACTCTGGTGGTAATAGTAAATGTGCAATCCGTAAACCATAAATCTCAGTCTGCGCAGGGCTTCTTACCGCAGCTAATGGATTAGCTCCGTGTTGTACATGATAAAGTATTGATGGTGCTAACTGGAGGATAGTAAAAAATATAGCTAGCGTAATCATTATCAGGCTGATTACTGCTGCAAATGTTCGTTTTTCACTCCAGGCAATAACTGCAACGCAAATTAAAAAAAAGCAACCGAAGAAAGTATAATAAATCCCAGTCGAAGACAGGACATAGCTAAGCAATAAGATAAATAATACATTTAAGAAATTATTACTATGCAACTTAATCCTACCAGTTTGATAAATAGTTGTAATCACAGCACACCATAATGGAATCGTAAAATATGATGATAAAAACAGATGCATAGTAGAACGATAGAAATGATACGGTAAAAACGTGAATACTATCGCACCTGCTAGTGCCAGTGGGTAAGATAATTTATAATAACGTAACACCCATAAACTACTCCATGCTGCCAAAACAAAGCTCAGTAAATAAAAGAGGTTAGTAATAATGATCGGCTCATGCCCAAATATCGAACCTAATAACATGATCAATAAAACGTGAAATGATTCAGTCATCGGAAAATCATAGCCGATATATCCATTCGGAAATCCCAAATGAGGATTAAGCCAAATACTGTGATTCTCTAGGATTCCTTTAACTATTCCTAAGCTAAAAACTCCATCATAAGCATAAAATAATGGTGAAGCAAAACTAAAATAGCTAAGCCCTGAAAAAGCGCCGAGAAGTATCAACATTAGAGTTAGACAAAATAAATATTTAGACACTACTTTCAGCATATTACGAATCATCATACCTTGGCTTTTGATCACTTCTTATCACACCTTTTATATAATATACTGTACAACAACAGCAAAGATAATTATTTATCCAACGCCACAGATGAATTTATCAACAACTAGTTATATCTTTCTAGCAAAAGCAACCATATTTCCAACACTAGCCTGAATTACACGATTAGCAACAGATCTACCCAATGAATTATTTTTCATAAATTTTAGACACGCTTTCTTTAAGCCTAGAGGAATTGGTAATAATTTGCTCCAATAGTGCAACGGATAACCATTTTTTAAAGGTGCAATCTCTATGTTTGAAAAGTTACATTTCCTAAGAGTAAACTCCAGACTTTGCGGCGAAAAGAGTTGAAAATGCTCAATGTCAATTATTGGAGAACGCGCGCCAAGCAGCCGCATCAACCAATGGCGATAATTATGACCAACTATCATCAACATTCCACCAGATTTTAGCAATTTATGTGCGCTCTCAATAAATAATAAAGGATCTTCCAAGTGCTCCAGAGTTTGACAAATCACTACTAAATCAAATGATTCTGGCTCAAAATTTTTGGCATCAAACATTTCAACACGAATCATCTTTTTTATTTCTGCAGAAGCACAGTTTGCTGCACTAAGTGATGGCTCAACACCAATCACTTTTTGAAATTTTAAATTCAGTAACTCAACAAGAAAAGCACCATTTCCAGCGCCTATTTCAAGAGCTGCCCCACAAATATTTAATTTACTAAGCTTAGCAGCTAAGGCTTGTGCATACGTTTTAGCTGCATAAATCGCTTCTTCATTGCTATCATATTCCGCCGTATTATATGCCTGATCTAAGCTTGCATTTAAATCAAAGACTTCACTAACATACAATAAATCACAACTTGGACAACAAACTAGATTGAAATTCATAAATTCTGGAATTTTCCGTGATGCATAAGAATAAGCATTTAATTTACTCTTGTCAATATTTTGTTTAAAAATTAGCCGACTATGGTCTGTCGAATTACAAGAAGGACAGCTTCTAACTCTAATATTTGTATCCATTTAGTACCCAATAAATTTATTTTCTGTTAACATTCAAAATATGTTCAGTTGAAATTTTTTTGCCATTTTTAATAATATAGCGCCGGATAAATCCTGGTCGTTGCTTAGTTTCTTCGAAAATCTTGGCAATATATTCACCAACGATACTAATAGAGAGGATCGTAAATGAACCAAAAAACATAATCAACAAAATTACTGTTGTTAACCCCTTGGGTGCAAGATCGGGCAATAGAGCCCTCAATAAAATTTGGGCAATTGCTAAGATTATAGTTAGTATCACTAGGCTAAATCCAGCAGTCGTTAGTATATCAATTGGAGTACGGCTAAAACTTAATATTCCTTTTTTAGCCCACATAATATTTTTAAATAGATTATTTGTCGAAACTCCAAACATTCGCTCTGGTCTAACATATGGGACACCAGTTTGTTTAAATCCAACATAAGCGCGTAAGCCACGCAAGAATAAATCACGCTCTTTGCATTCTAAAAGCCATTGCACTACTTTGCGATCAATTAGCGAAAAATCTCCTGCATCTCTCGGCATAGGAATAAAAGAGAACTTATTAAATAATCGATAAAATGCTTTATATGCAATCTGCATCATCAAAGGAGCATCCCTTTTTACCCTAACACCATAAATAACATCATAACCATTTTTCCATTGTGCTAAAAATTGTTCAATCAATTCGGGAGGATCTTGCAAATCCCCGTCAAGAAGAACACAGGCATTTTTAGTCGAGATACCCATTCCACTCATAAATGCTGCTTGTGAACCAAAATTACGTGAATGAGTTATTCCTATTACACGAGAATTTTTGAGTGAAATTTGCTGAATAACCTCTTCACTATCATCAGGACTACAATCATTAACTAAGATAATTTCATAATCAATTTGGCATTTGTTAAATATATTTTCTAAACGCTCGACCATTATTGGTATAGCCTGATTATCTTTATAACATGCGACTACCGCAGAAATACTATATTCATGAGAGCGTGGGTTTTGTTTGGATACTTGAAAATATTTATCGTGATCAGCCAAGCTACAATACCACGTTGTAGTTTTTGATAAGCCATCACTCAATGTAGTTTGTGCTCGCCAACCAATAAGATGCTCAGCTTTTAATGGATTTGCAAACCAACTTTGTGTATCCCAGGCTCGTTGCTCCATCGTAGCAAACTGAGGCTCTTCATTTATATTATAAACATCTTTTGCCAATAACGCTAATGATCTGATCGTCGTCTCGCTACCCGTACCGATATTAAATGACTCACCATAGTTTTCAACAGATAAATTGACTACCGCATCAACAAAAGCACGGCAAACATCATCAACATAGACAAAATCACGGGAAATTTCTGGATTTACAAAGGGGGGAAACTTACCACCAACACCAGATTTGATAAGTTGAGGAATTAACCTTGAACTGTCTTCTAATGGACCATACACCGAATATAAACGCAAATTTGCACAACGAAACGACTCAAATTTACCAGCATAATAGAGTCTTTGTGCAATTGCACATTTAGTTACAGCATAATGACTATTAGGAGTTGTCATGACATCTTCAAGTGGTGCTGAAGAATTAATACCGTACTCGGAGGAGCTACCAGCATGAATATAACAATAAATATTACGTTTGATTAGCTCGTTAATCAGAAAAACCTTAGTTACCAAATTCGTTTGATAAATTTTTTCATAATCTTTTTCAAATGAATACCCACCATAAGTAACACAGTCTAAAACCGTCATTGGTTTGACTGCATCCAATAAATTTGAGACCTCATATTCTGAAGTTAGATCAACTTTAATAACCAACGAATTATCAACATCATCTAGTCGCCAAGCTGGCAATTTTGAAGCAGTTGTAAATACATCAGTTCTGAATTGCTGTATTAGCCTAAATAAATTTGCACCAACAAAACCGCTACCCCCCAAAATTAAAATCGGTCCTGGTATATCAGTTATTTTTTGATTTAATAACACATCATTTATCATTACTAACTCTCTCTGCAACTATAGTAAAACCAAGGCAATCAGCAGCCATGTTTGTTTTAGCAATACTAATATTTCCAATAATGCTCACTAGCAATATTATTGGAAAGCATATTATACCTAAGCCTCTGAATATAATTGTTCTTAATAATGTTTTTTTTATAAATAATAATGGTATCAGTATACCAAGTATCTTATAACACGCGACAGTTAATTCATTACCGCGAGCATAGATATAAACATTTTTGTATGCATCAGATAATAGGTTATTAATGCTTGATGGAGTGTAACGAAAATAGTCAAAAGGAATAAAATGCCACCTAGCAGCAAATGGAATGGTCATTATCAGTGTTCCATTTGGTTTCAATACTCTATTTATTTCCTCTATAAACCAACTTGGTGAGGCTATGTGTTCAAGAGTTTCAGTACATAGCACATTGTCAAAGGATGAATCCTCAAATGGAAATACTTCTCCACTATAGTACTGGGTGTCAGGATCTTCATAGCCAAAATTACTTTTCGCATCAATAAAATCCAGTCCAACATATTTAATTTTTCCCGCGTGTAATAATGTTCTAAATGGTTGAGAACCACAACCAACATCTAAAACACGTCCACCAAGCTCTGGCAATATTAGGCTTAAATCCCGCCAAATGCTGCCAAATTGTAAATCTAACTTTCGCCGAGTCCACGACAGTAATTTAGATAATATAGAACCAGTATTTTTATCAATTACTGGAGGTTTAAAATATTCAGTATAGTCAAGCAAGTTACCACGCTTAAGATTAAAGCTCATCTAATGAATTCCTAACATCTGAATAATACTCTGAGAATCTAAGCCACATTCATGACGGTGAAAGGCTTGTGATCCATAATTACCCGATAAATAACCGAGCCCTGTACGGTGTACTATATTTGGCATCTTAATACCATGTGTCTGTAACAACCAAATTAAGCTTTGCCCAACACTACCAGCCGCTACATGTTCTTCGACAATATACAGATCTTCCGCATGTGCCAAATTTTGTAAAAACTCACGGGGAATAGCCTCTAATTTGAGAGGCAACTCACTTATACACCATACCGTCGGTGATAAAGTAGAATCATGCTTTATTATTTCACCGATAACTCCACCGATAAGCGGACCAATTCCGAGTAAAATATTTTTTGTTCCACCTAATAGCAATTTGCGCCACTGATCGTATTCTGGTAGTTTAAACCCAACGGGCAATTCGCATCTTCCTAAACGAAGGTATGAGGGTAAATTAATTTCTGACATTTTGCGCACAATAGGATCAATATCCGATGCAAAAGCAGGGATAAATATTTGCATGTTTGGCAATGTCGATAATATCCCATAATCTTCCAAAGCATGATGAGTGCTTCCCATACTGCCATAAGCATAGCCGCCACCGTTTCCAACTATTTTCACAGCTAACTTATTAAAGCACACGTCATTGCGAATTTGTTCAAAAGGTCTAGCATAGCAAAATGGAGCAATACTATACACCCATGGTTGATAACCTGCATAAGCTAGTCCAGCAGCTACAGTAACCATGTTTTGTTCGGAAATTCCTGCATTCACAAATTTGTCCTGCAACGCATCACGTAATGGTTCCAGAGCCATAAAGCCTAGGTCACCAGTCAAAAAAACAATCGGATAATTTTTTGAATATTTGATTAAAGTCTTGCAAATTTCATTTCTCATCGTTATTACTCACTAATTTCGTGGATAGCTTGTTTATATTGTGCTTCATTTAATGGTAAATAATGCCACTCCATGGTATTCTCCATAAAAGATACACCATGACCTTTAATTGTATTTAAGATAATAACACTTCCTGGGTTGCTATCGATTGCATAAAATACTGCATCTGCATCATGTCCATCAACTTCAACAACATTAACATTAAATGCCTTAATTTTATCTACTAAGTTACCCATTGATGCGACACCTTCAGTCGAACCAAACCCTTGCAAACGATTACAGTCAACTAACATAGTCAAATTAGTTAACCTATGATGTGCAAAAAATATAAGTGCCTCCCATGTCGAACCTTCCTGCCACTCTCCATCTGAAGTTAGGCAATAAACATGTTGATTACTCTTAGAATAGTGATAGCCTAACGCAACACCTAGAGCAAATGAAAATCCATGCCCAAGACTACCACTAGAGCATGGAATACTAGAATGCCATTGGGAAACTGGATGACCTGCCAACTTAGTATTATCCGCGTGAAAAGTCTCTAAGTCAGCGTCAGTTAACAATCCTATGCTCCATAGCGTGATGTATAATGCACCCGCTGCATGTCCTTTAGAGAGTATAAATTTATCATCATTCTTCATAAACTGGTGATGAATGACCATCATAGCATCTAAGCAAGATAAATTACCACCGATATGACCAATTTTTTTATCAAAATGCATCGTTAATAACTTATTCTTAGCTATTTTAATTTTTTCTTTGATTATACTCATTATTTGATCTTTTATAATTTATATGTTAATTTATTTATGTTGTAAAAAATAAAGTGTTTCATATTTATTCTTATCTTTGATTTCATAATTGCTAAACAGACTCACGTAATCAAACCCAGGGTTAAATTCAGACTTAGCAGAACCTATAAATACACAACTAGGTTGGATAGATTTAAATTGCTGTACAAAACTATTTAAATCCGAGGTCAAAAGCATTTCTACAAGCCCAGGACCAACAATTGGCGAAGATAACCCTGCTTCTGCATAATAAATACCCTGCCGCAAACTCAGGATTATGCATGACTGACCAACAGTAGTATGCAGCTTGATAAATTTTAGTTCATCTAATACAACTGGACTCGCTGCAGGTAATTCACCAAACAGATTGTTACTTACATCAGAAAAAGCGCGATGGATATTGTAATATAAAAAAATATTTACTGCTACAACCAAGGAAAAAAATGCCGATATTGGCACAATATTAGCCAATCCAATCAATCTGAGCCTGACGCTTCTAATAATAGCGTCCGAAAAAATCATACTTAACACTACAGCTGGCCACATTACGGATAATAAATTTAGCGGATGGGAACGACCCTCATAATAAACAAACAAACCTATTCCCAAAATACTTAGATAAAATATCACCTCAGACTTATTACTCGGACTTGCCCTCCATGAAAATAACGCGCTAATTAAACCATAGATATAGATACTAATAACGCCTATCCACGGATCAAGTTTAGTAGGAATTGGCATCATTCCAAAACCCAATAAATAAAAAACTGACTGATACTTATATAGCCAAGAGTAATCTAGTTCTTTACCAGAGCTAATTTTTAAATAAGCAAGAAACAGTGCTATTATTATCACAAGCGTTATACAATGCAGAGCTAATGCAACCAAAAAGCTTTTTAGTTGCCAAAATTTTTTGATTTTTTTACGAGAAAAATAAAAATCAGTTAAAAATCTAGTAAATAGATACATAGCATAAGCAATAAAGATAAATAATCCAGTATCAGCATTCCAAATGATAGCAATAGCAGAAGTAGTTGAAATTAAAAATGACTTAAAAAGAGTTTTATGTTGTACAAAGATGTAAAACAAATAAACTGAGACAGCAGGCCAAAAAAATCTAATCGGCCAATATTGATAGATTGTATCTTGCGTATTAGTACCGCATAGATATAACAAATTTCCAAAAGTAATAACAATTAAAAATAACACACCCAAAAAAACCAATAATTGATTCTTAATAATTTTATTAACAACAAAGATCAATGAGAAAAGTGATATTATTTGTAATATGGCCATCAGTAGCGTAAAATTTAATACCGTTAGTCCAATAAGTTTAAATAACGGAGACAAAGTCTCAGGAAATAGACCGTATTGTGATGGTAAATCAACTAAAATAGTTTTACCTTTCACCACTTGGCTCAAAGGATAGATAATTGCATCCAGATGGACAAAATATTTACTTGATTGTGTAACAGAGTAGATACTGATTATTCGCCAAGCAAATAATAAAATAAAAAAAACTCCAATAAAAACCCACCATTTAATCTTTCTTATAGCGCAAAATAACGGCTGCAAATAAATATCAAATTTTGCTATGCACAGCATACAGAGCATAGTCAAAATAAATATAATGACCAAATAAAGTGATGACTCAAAAAAAGTGCTCGCTCCGATTCCAAAAGAAATAATATCCCACCAAAAATGTCCAAATAAACTTGCAACTAAAACACTTCCAACCAATACAGGAATCAAATTTGCACACACTATTCTTATCAATCGCAAAGGTCTTTGCTTATTAGGCTCCCTAAGCGCAACAAAAAATACTGTAAATAAAAAAACTGCAATGATACATGATAAAAAAATTCGTCTTTCAACTGGTTTAGGTTGAAAAATACTCCCTTGGTATAACGGCAATAATAAATCTACATTCCCTTTTATTGGCGGGAAATAATGACTAATCAACAAATTTATTGCAACAATTGCAGCTATTAAGAGTAAATTTAAAATAAACAACTCATGGATAGCAAGCTGCACGCGAGCAAATTTATGCTTCATTATTTTAACGCTTGTAAAGGATCTGGATATTGTCAGAGTTAACTTTGTCATACACGCTAAACTCTATGACTCGAATATCTGAGAGACTATTGATATCAGAAAAAAATATAATTTGCTCACTACCGACATGCTTTTGTTGATAATCAACTAAAATTTGCGTAAAATCCTGCGTTTCACAAGCTAAAAGTTCCGCAGGTGGAATTAGCAATTTCGTTATCAATTCACGCATTGCTGGTATTTGCGCTGCTAGTTGATTAGAAAGCAAGAAAATCACCTGAGAAGGGATTAATGTTTGAGTATTAATTAATTGTACTGCACTCTCTAGCTCTTGTTGATCTGCTATTTTTACGGCAATTACATAATCTTTGGCATTGCTTAATTCATAGAGTTTTAGATATTTAACCAGAACACCCATCGCATTATAGCAGCTGATTAAAAATCCCTCATATCCGTATTTAAAACCTTTTTTAAGCAGGTAACTTTTAATAAAGGCCATGAAAAAACGAAAAGGAATCGTCCATAGTTTGACTTTCTTATGCCCAAGCTTGTTCTCAGCATAAAGATCAGCATAGTGCTCCAGCTTTGCCATTAGTTGACGAGTATTACTGTAGGGGAAATGATAGATAAATGAGTTTTTATCACTCAATGTTGTGATCGTTAAATTATTGGTCTGAATACTTTCATGAACCTGATTATCATTAAAACTCGTGGTTTTACGGTTATACAAGCGCACCACATAATCATTATCCCAATTACAACCATCAATCAAGCGACCAGCATAATAATTCTTACGGTAAAAGCGATAGACTTCTTGCTCGCTTAATTGCTGTCCAAGTATTTTTTGGACTAACTCAGGGCTAACTATTTCGTCACTATCAACAAAGAATACCCAGTCGTGACTGGCTAGGCTTGCGCCGATATTCTTTAGTGGTCCAAAACCACAAAACTCACGTTGATAAATCTTAACATTAGCAAATCGAGCCGCAAGCTCCATGGTTTGATCGGTAGAGCCATTATCAACAACAACTACTTCAGGAAAAGCTTGTAAGACACCCAAACAGCGCTCAATATACTTAGCGCTGTTTTTAGTTAGAATTACTACTGAAATCATTGCAGTATCTACTCAAACTGTTGCAGGAATTTAAGTTCATCCGCAAAGCCGCTCTTAACTTTAACCCAGATTTCGAGATGGACTTTGCTATCAAAGAGTTTTTCCATATCCAAGCGCGATTCAATTGATATTTTCTTCAATTTCTCGCCACCTTTTCCGATAATCATCGGCTTTTGATTTTCCCGATCAACGATAATGGTTGCAAAAACTCGGCTGAGTTTACTCGTTTGCTCAAATTTATCAATTTCAACCATCAAGCTATAAGGAAGCTCTTCACCCAGTGAACGAAATAATTTCTCGCGAATAATTTCACTTGCCATAAAGCGACTACTTTTATCGCTAAGCTGCTCTTCTGGATATAAAAAAACGCTCTCTGGTAAATATAATTTAGTTGCCGCAAGTAATTCATCCATTCCATGATCATGTTTAGCCGCGACGCTCAATACTTTTTTAAATGGATATTTTTCAGATACTTCTTTAACAAATTGATTTAGCTCGTTACGATCTTTATATTTATCACGCTTATTGATTACTAGGATTACATTTGCTTCAGTTGGTAATAAGTTTAATACTTCTTCATCACCAATATTAAAAATCCCAGCTTCGACCACATAAATAATCGCATCAACATTACTCAAACTATTAACCACGCTTTGATTTAATGCCTGATTTAATTTGGTTAAATATTGCTTTTGAAATCCTGGAGTGTCAACAAAGAGATATTGGGTATCATCCTTGGTATAAACCCCAGTTACCCGATGGCGAGTAGTCTGCGGTTTACGCGAAGTAATACTGATTTTCTGTCCAATCAGATGATTCATCAGTGTTGATTTACCAACATTTGGACGTCCAACTATCGCTACAAAGCCACAAAAAGTTTTAGATTCAATCATTAAAGGGCATCTCATTCAGCAACATTAGTAAATTATTTGCAGCACATTGACTAGCTTGTTTTTTACCTTTACCTTCGCCATAAGCACGGATATCAAGTTCTTCAATCGTACATTCAACTCGAAAAAGCATGTCATGCTCCGGGCCAGTCATTCCGACGATCTCATAACGCGGTAAACGAAAACGTTTAGCTTGGATATATTCTTGTAATTGAGTCTTATAGTCTTTAGTTTTACCTTGCTGCTGCTCACGTAATGGGTAATAAAATAAACGTTCAATAACCCGACGGCATTTCTCAAAATTACTGTCTAAGGTAATTGCTGCAAAAATAGCTTCCAGCGCATCAGCTAAGATTGAAGGGCGCTGCCGTCCTCCGCTTTTAAGTTCACCATCACCTAAATACAAATAATGCCCTAGATTAAGCTGCTCAGCAATCTCGACTAGACCATCTTGATTAACCAAAGCCGCGCGCATCTTAGATAATTCGCCCTCGGATAAATCCGGATAAATTTGATAAAGATTAAGCGCAATTACATAATCCAAAACACCATCACCAACAAACTCTAAGCGTTCGTTATTGATTTTGCTGTAGCTACGATGTGTAATCGCTTGACGCAATAATGAGAGGTCTTGAAACTCATAACCCAATTGTTCTTGTAAATCAGAAATATTTGCCATTATTCAATCTTTGTTCCGACACGGGATAAATCACGGAAATTCATCCATACATAAATAGCTTTACCTAAAATTGCTTTATCAGGTACAAAGCCCCAGTACCTACCATCTAGACTATTATCGCGATTATCACCCATCATAAAATAATGCCCTTCTGGTACACGACAAGTAAATCCTTCGTCATTGTACTGGCAATTTTCCTTACCTGGAAAATTTTGTACCATTTCTAAGATCACTGGTGGAACTTGATCCCAGACAATAATTGGATGTTTAACTCCAGTCAAGTCCTCAATCAAGCGCTGATTATGGATCATCACATCGCCGTTGGGACCAGCTTCAGTGTAATCATAAGAACCATCATTTTGATAACTTAAATTTTGCCCATTAATCCGTAAGCGCTTATCAACATAAGTAATTGTATCACCAGGTAATCCAACGACACGTTTAATTAGATCACGGTTTGGTTTGGTTTGATCTTGAAAAACCACAACATCACCACGATTAACTTTATTAATCGGGATTACCACTTGATTAGTAACAGGCATTCTTAAACCATAGTTAAACTTACTAACCAAAATAAAATCGCCAACGGTCAAATCTGGACGCATCGAGCTACTTGGAATTTGATATGCCTCAAACAAGAAAGCTCTTAACACCCATACCGCCAAAACTACCGGAAAAAACTCACGGGAATAATGGACATAATGCGGTTTCATTTGCGTATCGCTACGTGATTTACTCCAGATGAGCTTATCCAGCAATAAAACCACCCCACTCACCGCGATAAATAAGAGCAAGACAGTTGCAAAATCAGTAAACTCCGAGACAACTCCCACACAGCCTAAGATAGATAACAAATAACCATTTTCCATAGCCTTACTTTTATTGTCACCACGTGCACGAACAATCATTACAATACCGATGACAATCCCAACGATTCCTAAGTAGAACCATTTCGATAAACCCTGAGCTTCCATACTGCCCCTTTAAATTACGAATAAAACTAACTATGAACCGTAAGCTAACTAGCTAAACAGCACATAAACATGTGATTTTAGCATAAACACCCCTAATAACATCATCCATTTTAGACGCAGTGCAGCATAGTAATTGTATAAAGGGAATAATTACGAGCTAAAGCACATACTTTGTGCGGTATAATCAGGGGTTAATTATACCCATTACAAAAGGATTTTTCATGTCAGGGATTTTAAATATTGCAGTTCAAGCGGCTTATAACGCCGGAAATATCATTCAACAAGAAAGCCGTAATCTAGAACGTATCAAGGTTGAACGCAAAGGAAACAATGATTTTGTCAGTGAAGTTGACAAAAAAGCTGAGCAAATTATTATTAATACTATTCTTAAAGCTTTCCCTTCACACAATATACTTAGTGAAGAACAAGGCGAACTAGATAATAAATCCGATGTTACTTGGATTATTGACCCGATAGATGGCACTACTAATTATATCCATGGGCATCCGCAATACTCAATTTCAATTGCGGTAAAGCATGAAGACAAAATTACTCACGGTATCGTTTTTGATCCTAATCGCAATGATATCTATACCGCAGAAATCGGCAAAGGTGCACAGTTAAATAATGGACGTTTACGAGTGTCAAAAACCAGTAGTTTAGCAGACAGCCTACTTGCAACAGGTTTTCCTACTTACAATATGGATTTATTAGAACGCTATTTGTCAATTTTCAAAGTAATGCTTGAATCAACTTCTGGTCAACGCCGTGCTGGTTCTGCCGCACTTGATTTAGCTTATGTTGCTGCGGGAATGGTCGATGGTTTCTGGGAATTTGCTTTAAAACCATGGGATATTGCAGCAGGCTATCTATTAGTAAAAGAAGCCGGTGGTTTAGTTTGTGACTTTGATGGTGGACAAGGGTTCATGGATAGCGGTAATATTATTGCAGCTAATCCAAAATTAATCAGTCAAATGCTAAAAATTATTCAAAATAGTTAAAAGCTGTACGCATGAACAAAACACAAGTAATAGAAACCTATGGGATGGAGTTATCACAACACACCCCAATGATGCAGCAATACCTTAAAATTAAAGCTGAATATCCCGATATGTTACTATTTTATCGGATGGGTGATTTCTATGAAATGTTTTTTGAAGATGCGGAAATTGCTTCTAAAATACTTGGAATTACCCTAACCCAACGTGGGAGCAGTGCTGGTTCACCAATTAAAATGGCAGGCGTTCCCTACCATGCTGCCGAGCAATACTTAACACGTTTGGTTAAAGTTGGCAAATCAGTTGCGATTGTTGATCAAGTTGGCGAAGTAACTGGCAAAGGTCCGGTAGATCGCCAAGTAACTAAGATAATCACTCCCGGCACTCTTACCGATGATAGCTTACTTGATGAAAAGCAAAATAATTTAATCATCGCGCTGTATCAGCGTAAACAACAGTTTGGTTTAGCGTGGATATCATTAAGTAGCGGTTTATTCATGATTTATGAGGGAAATAACTCTGAAATCTATAACCAAATTGAGCGCTTGCGTCCTGCAGAGATTATTGCCCCTGAAAATCTGATTAGCGAATTACAAAGCCAAAAACCTAATTTAGCTTACAAAATTATTCCAGATTGGCATTTTGAGCATGATCTCTCCAAGCGGAAATTATGTGAGCATTTTGCTCTGCAGGATCTCGATGGTTTTGGTATCTCCCATGCTAAGCTAGCAATTTGTGCTGCCGCGGTATTACTCGACTATGCCAAACAAACCCAAAAAAATAGCTTACCTCATATCAATAATATTATATTGGATCAGGAAGAGAATTATTTAATTCTGGATGCAATTTCACGACGCAATCTGGAAATAAGCCTAACTATGCGCGGTGAAACTTCACCAACCCTATTTTCAGTGATGGATAAGTGTGCCACCCCAATGGGTAGCCGATTGCTAGATAATTGGCTAAATAATCCATTGCGCCAAATGGTGCAAATTGAAGAACGTTATGCAACCGTCTCTGCGCTACAAACACACTACAAACCATTGCAAGCTATCTTACGCCGTATTTGTGACATTGAACGGATTACCTCGCGTGTAGCTTTACGTTCAGCTCGCCCCCGTGATTTGGCAGCTTTGCGCAATAGCCTAATGATTCTACCTGAGTTAGATATCCTTGCCGAATTGCCCCCAACCCGATTAATTGCAGAAATTCGGAATGCGATTACTGCCGTAAATAGTGAAATTAGCGGACATTTGCAACGTGTATTGAAAGAAGAGCCAAGCCTGCTTTTACGCGAAGGTGATGTAATTAATGATGGTTTTGATCAAGAATTAGATTATCTGCGCGGGATTCGTCAGGATGGTAGTCAGTTTTTAATTGAACTAGAAGCCAAAGAGCGCGAACGCAGCGGAATAAGCAGCCTAAAAATCGAATACAATCGTGTACACGGCTATTTCATTGAGATTTCACGGATTAACCTTGATAAAACGCCAGTGGAATATCGTCGCACGCAAACGCTAAAAAATGCCGAACGCTTTACTACCCCAGAATTAAAAGCTTATGAAAATGAAGTTTTATCCGCACAAGATAAAGCCCTAGCCCTAGAGAAAAAAATTTATGAGCAGTTACTTGACTATCTAAACCAATATATCGTGCCGTTGCAAAATCTTGCTCATTCATTGGCTGCTTTAGATGTCATGACTTGTTTTGCGCGGGTTGCATTGGAGAATAATTATTGTCGTCCCGAGCTTAGCCCAGATAACCGGCTGGTGATTGTTGAAGGTCGTCATCCCGTAGTTGAGCAGCAAATTGATCAATTTATTGCCAATGATCTGAAACTTAATTCAAAACGTAACTTTTTACTAATAACTGGTCCAAATATGGGCGGTAAATCAACTTATATGCGCCAATGTGCTATCATTACCCTTTTAGCATATTGTGGTTCATTTGTTCCAGCTAAAAGTGTCCAGCTTGGCGATATTGATCGTATCTTTACCAGAATTGGTGCATCAGATGACTTAGCCGCTGGCAAATCAACGTTCATGCTCGAGATGTCCGAAACTGCCAATATCCTTAATAATGCAACCGCTAAATCACTAGTAATTATGGATGAGGTTGGACGCGGAACATCGACTTTTGATGGATTGGCGCTAGCTTATGCTATTGCACGCTATCTAACTGAAAATAGCGGTTCATATACATTATTTGCCACACATTACTTTGAATTAACCGATCTTACCAATCATTACCCAAATATCGCCAATGTTCACCTTAATGCGGTAGAATATAAAGATCAAATTGTCTTTATGCATCAGGTTGAGGAAGGTCCAGCAGCAAAAAGCTATGGGATTCAGGTCGCGGCACTGGCTGGAGTACCAAAAACCGTGCTATCTTGTGCTAAAAAATATTTGACTCACCTTGAACAAAATAGCCAGAACCAAGCTCAATTGGATTTATTTAGTTTTGATGAAATTATTGAAGAAACAGTACCACAACATTCAGTTGCCGAAGAAAAAGTCTTGCAACAGCTGCGACAAGTTAATCCGGATAATTTATCTGCTAAACAGGCTCTTGATTTACTTTATGAATTAACCAGCGTAATTGATGGTTAATTGCCATGCGCAACAAACTAAACTTCCTACTACTAATTAGTCTTGTTATCGCCATGCCATGCTACGCACTCAGTGTTGGCAGCACCCCTGATTTAACTCCTGCTATCTACCTTTGGTTAGCATTATCCATTTTAATGTCAAGAAGTTTCGCCATTGTCAAAAAAATCGGGTTACCGCTAGTAACTTCTGAGATTTTGGCAGGGGTTGCTTTAGGTAATCTGCATTTTTTCGGAATTCAAACCTTTGCGGGCATGGAAAATAATGAAATAATCAAGTTTCTTGCCGAAATTGGCGCTATGATCCTGATGTTTGAAATTGGACTTGAAACACAGTTAGAGGACATTAGCAGCAAAATTGGTAGTGGCATAAAAATTGCTTTATTTGGTACTTTACTTACTTTTATTGGCGGTTATTATCTTACCGACTTATTTTATCCAACTGCCCCACAAGGTTCACGGATGTTGATGGGTTTGGTTGCAGCCGCCACCGCCACTGGAATTTCTGGTAAAGTATTTAAAGATTTAAAGATAATCAATAGCATAGAAGTACAAACCGTGCTGACTGCATCACTAATTGATGAGGTAATCAGCATCATGTGTTTTGCCGTGCTTTCGGGAATTCTCATTACTGGCAACTTTAGCAGCAATGAATTAGTAGTTTCCGCAGCTAAAACGACTTTATTTTTTCTGATTTCGATTTCTTTGGGACGTAGAATTACCCCACTCTTAACCAGATTCTCAGCTAAAATCCACGCTGGAATTAGTATGAAAATTGGCATCCTGTTTATGCTGTGTACATTTTATACTTGGCTTGCAAGCATATTAAATCTCGCACCCGTAATTGGTGCATTTATTGCTGGTTTGATTATTAATCCAGATTATTTTCGCGACTTCTCACAAGCCAAATTTCTGCGTGACTTCAAATACATTGCGCAACACACTACCGATGAAAATGCCAAGCTACAAATTATCAAAACGGTAAATACTTACGAACTAAAATCATTAGATGAATTGATAAAACCTTTATCGAATATCTTTGTGCCAATATTTTTTACTTATATTGGCTTAATTTTTCAGATTAAAGATCTTGCTAACCCTAAGATTTTATGTTTCACTTTGGCTTTTGTATTTATCAGCCTGTTAGGTAGAATTATCAGCGGGTTTAGCGAAACTAACCGCCTAAATAAATGGGTGATTGGTCTAGGTATGACACCAGTGGGTGAAGCAGGGTTAATCTTTGCTATCACAGGTACTCAGCTAGGTCTAATCAATAATGAAATAATGTCTTCTGTCATACTAACCTTAGTCTTAGTGACTATATTAACCCCGATCCTTTTAAAATCAGCAATTAAATACCAAAATGTCAAACGTATCCATTAATATACCCACAGTATATCTTGAAATGCGAAGATTGATAAAAAAGATGGTTAGTGTAACTAGAACTACACAAGAAGTCTTTTTTAATATCCAACGGTAATACCCCCAAAAAAAGCGCTATTGATAAGTAGAGAGATTTACAATATCGACTAACATCAAAAAGGGTATTAAAAATGAAGAACTCAAAGTTTACTGAATCACAAATAATCAACATTCTAAAATTAGCAGAAAGTGGTATGCCAATCACGGAAGTATGTCGTAGTAATGGAATAAGTAGTGCAACATTTTATAAATGGCGCTCTAAATACGGCGGTATGGATGTATCAATGCTATCCAAAGTAAAACAGCTTGAAGCGGAGAACAATAGATTAAAGCGGATGTTTGCTGAAT
>JACCDZ010422162.1_pt1 | contig 22264 bp, 17 predicted proteins | sample 7449551 | NCBI WGS metagenome assembly JACCDZ01 (sample SAMN15323452, study PRJNA562643) | freshwater metagenome | isolation source: river surface water | place: USA:Blue River Watershed | collected 2017-08-18 | reverse complement strand
CCGTACCGGCCTGCGTATGGGTCATGGCGAGGTCAAGGACCACATGTTCCTCGATGGTCTGGAAGACGCACGCACCGGCCGCCTGATGGGCTCCTTCGCCCAGGACACTGCCGACCAGTACGGCATCACCCGCGAGGAAATGGACGCCTACGCCATCGAGTCGCTCAAGCGTGCTCAGGCGGCGATTGCCGATGGTTCGCTGGACAGCGAGATCGTTCCGGTCTCCGTGGCCGGCCGCAAAGGCGATGTGGTGGTGAAGGATGACGAGCAACCACTGAACGCCAATCTGGAAAAAATCCCCACCCTCAAGCCCGCCTTCAGGAAAGACGGCACCGTGACCGCCGCCAACGCCAGCTCGATCTCCGACGGTGCCAGCGCGCTGGTGCTGATGACCGCGGAAGAAGCGGCCAAGCGTGGCCTCAAGCCAGTGGCGAAAATCGTCGCGCACGCCACCCAGAGCCAGGACCCGAGCGAGTTCACCATCGCCCCGGTCGGCGCCTTGACCAACCTGTTCAAGAAAACCGGCTGGAGCAAGGACGACGTGGATCTGTTCGAGATCAACGAAGCCTTTGCCATGGTCACCATGCTGGCCATGCGTGAGCACGGTCTGGACCATGCCAAGGTCAACGTGTTCGGCGGCGCCTGTGCCCAGGGTCACCCGGTCGGTTCTACCGGTTCGCGACTGATCGTCACCCTGATCAACGCCCTGCAGCACAAAGGCGGCAAACGCGGTGTGGCCTCGTTGTGCATCGGTGGTGGTGAAGCGACGGCGGTGGCGATCGAGCTGCTGTAAGGTCTGCCTGCGTGTGACAAAGCCCGGTCTTGTGCCGGGCTTTGTTGTTTCAGGGCAGAGCGGATTGGCCATTCGCTGCTTTTATGATTGGCATTGACGGCGTGCCAGACCGTTACGCTTTCCTAGAATTTGGACTACAGATTGCGCCTTGCACGGCGCCTTACTTTCTCTTTGCACGCGCAAAGAGAAAGTAAGCAAAGAGAAAGCGCGCCCGACATCCGGCCCCGTGCGCTATGCGCCCGGGGTTCGTTCGCTCCATCGGCGCTCCAGGGGCACGCTGCGAAGGGACGTCCTGTCCCATCGCAGCTCTCGCGGCATCCATGCCGCTCGACCCCTTGCACACCGATTCCACTCACCCTTCTGACGGGACTGTCAGTATCGTAGCCCGGATGAAATCCGGAATTTTTCGAGCTTAAAGTCGTTACCCGGATTTTATCCGGGCTACAACCTACACAAATGATTCGGTAGTCGGAGCGTCCCCGTCAGAAGGCCGAGTGCAGGTGTTGCGCAGCAGGATTCGAGGCAGGACGCCGAGAAAGCTCCGATGGGACAGGACGTCCCTTCGGAGCGTGCCTGCGGAGCGGCACCGGAGCGAGGGGAGTCTGAGCAAAGCGAAGACCCGTATGTCGGGGTGTGTTTCTTTTGCTTACTTTGCTTTGCACAAGCAAAGAAAAGTGAGGCGCCCGGCGGGGCGCAACAGAATCTATCAACCAACCACGAGAATCCGGGCAACACAAGAAAACCTGTGGATTACCAATCCTCACCGCACTTCACTAAACACCAACCGCACCGCCAGCCCCACCAGCACCACCCCCATCAACAGGTCAAACCAGTGCCCCATGCGGGCAAAGCCACTGCGCACCCGAGCATGGCTGAACAACAGCGCCACCAGCGAAAACCAGGCCGCCGTGGCGCAGGCCAGATAGAGCCCGTAACCGGCCTGAATGGCCAGCGGCGTGTGCGGATTGATCACCAGGGTAAACAGCGACAGAAAGAACAGCGTGGCCTTGGGATTCAACCCGTTGGTGATAAATCCGCTGACAAATGCACCGCGCGAGCTGCGCGCACTCCCGGCGATCTGCGTGACGGCATCCGGGTCAGGCGCAGGGCCGCTGCGCAGCGCCTTGATGCCCAGATACAGCAGATAGCCCGCCGCCAGCCACTTCAGCAGATTGAACAGCACCGCCGACTGCGCCACGATCAGACCGATACCCAGCAGCGAATAAGTGACATGCACCAGAATGCCGGCCCCCACCCCCAGCGCGGTCCAGGTGCCCGCCGTGCGACCATGGGTAACGCTTTCGCGCACCACAATGGCAAAATCCGGTCCCGGACTGGCCACGGCCAGCAAATGAACAAACGCAACGGTTAGAAATTCTGCCCAGTACACCCAAGCCTCCTGCTGAACGTGTCGGACGGCCGCCTAACCTACGCGATCTCACTGCTACAGGTAAAACTCTTGAGCCAAAAACTGCATGCCGTGTTTCTCGACCACGCCTCACTGGACCTGGGCGACCTTGACCTGAGCCCGCTGCAGGCGTGCTTCGGCAGCCTGCAATTGCACGCACAAAGCCATGCGGATCAGGTCAGCACGCGCCTGCAGGGTGCGAGTGTGGCAATCAGCAACAAGGCACCGCTGAACGCCGCCACCTTGGCTGCCAACCCGCAACTCAAGCTGGTGCTGGTGGCGGCCACCGGCACCAATAATGTCGACCTCGCCGCAGCCCAAGCGCATGGCGTGACCGTCTGCAACTGCCGCGCCTACGGCACACCGTCGGTGGCGCAACACACGCTGCTGCTGATGCTCGCCCTGGCCACCCGCCTGACTGATTACCAACAGGCCGTGCGCGACGGCGCCTGGCAGCAGGCCAGCCAGTTCTGCCTGCTGGATTTCCCAATCATGGAACTCGAAGGCAAGACCCTCGGCCTGCTCGGGCATGGCGAACTCGGCAGCGCGGTCGGCCGACTGGCACAGGCCTTTGGCATGCGCGTGCTGCTGGCCCAGTTGCCCGGCCGCCCCGCCACACCGGAGCGCCTGCCACTGAAGGAACTGTTGCCGCAGGTGGATGTGCTCAGCCTGCACTGCCCGCTGACCGAGCAGACCCGTCAGCTGATCGGCGCACGCGAACTGGCCCTGCTGAAACCCGATGCCCTGCTGATCAACACCGCGCGCGGCGGGCTGGTGGATGAGCAAGCTTTAGCTGACAGCCTGCGCGCCGGGCATCTGGGCGGGGCGGCCTTTGACGTGCTCAGCGAAGAGCCGCCACGGCAGGGCAACCCCTTGCTGGCCGGTGACATCCCGCGTCTGATCATTACCCCGCACAATGCCTGGGGCAGCCGTGAAGCACGGCAGCGCATCGTTGGTCAGATGGCGGAAAACGCCAGCGCCTTCTTTGCCGGTGCGCCCGTGCGGGTGGTCGGTTAATCTAGCCCGGCAGAACGGACAGCCTGAATGGTCATTGGTGGCAAGCGCTACGCGGCTTACCACCCTACGCGAGCCTGATCGAGCTGTAGGGTGGACAACGCTTGCTTGTCCACCAACATGCAACGTTTATCACTCCTCACTACTCTTCAGGATGCTCTATGGACCCACGCAGTGAAGTGCTGCTCCGCCAGGCCGGACTGTTCAGCGGCAGCGTGTTGCTCGCCGGCCTTCCCGCCGATGACCTGCTCGGCCGACTGCCCGCCGCCCAAGGCTGGAGCTGGCATGCCGGCGAACAGGCCCAGTTGCAGGCGCGCTTTCCCGGCCGCAGCCAGTTCGGCACGGCACCCACTGAGCAGGCGTTCGACGCCGCCGTGCTGTTTCTGCCCAAATCCCGCGAGCTGACCGATTACCTGCTGCAGGCACTGGCCGCCAGACTGCCCGGACGCGAGTTGTTTCTGGTCGGCGAAAAGCGCGCCGGCATCGAGCGCGCCAGCAAACAGCTGGTGGTGTTCGGCAAACCGCGCAAGCTCGACAGCGCACGGCATTGCCAGCTGTGGCAGGTGACCGTCGAGCACGCGCCGGCCGAGCCCGATCTGCCGGCACTGGCGCAGCACTTCAGCCTGGAACTGGAGGACGGCCCGCTGCAGATTGTCAGCTTGCCCGGAGTCTTCAGCCATGGCCGGCTCGACCGCGGCACCGCCCTGCTGCTCAAGCACCTTGACCAACTGCCTGTCGGACACCTGCTGGATTTCGGCTGCGGTGCCGGCGTGCTGGGTGCTGCGCTAAAGCGCCGCTACCCGGACAGCCAGCTCAGCCTGCTCGACGTGGACGCTTTCGCTCTGGCCAGCAGTCGCCTGACTCTGGCTGCCAACGGCCTGCAAGCCGAGGTGCTGGCAGGTGACGGTATCCATGCCGCCCCGTTCGGCCTGTCGGCGATCCTCAGCAACCCGCCCTTCCATCAGGGCGTACACACCAGCTATGCGGCCACCGAACAGATGCTGCGCGAAGCGGCCAATCACCTCCTGCCGCGCGCTGAAATCCGTCTGGTGGCAAACAGTTTCCTGCGCTACCCGCCCTTGATCGAACAGCATCTGGGTCCCTGCCAGACGCTGGCAGTAGCCGACGGTTTTCATATCTATCGGGCGGTGCGCCCTTGATAGGACAGAACGTAGCCCGGATGCAATCCGGGAGCAGAGTTGCCGGGGCTGGAGTTCCCCCGGATTTCATCCGGGCTACCCAAGAGCCAGTTTCCGTTCGGGCAACCTTGCCGCAATCCCTCAGGCTGGGCATAATTCGCCCGTCCTAGGGGAGTAGTCTCCCGTGAGCGCCCGCTCACCCGGCATGCGTCAACACACTTGGTCAGCAGACCATGGCGCATGCGACCTTGAGCCTGATACAGGCTTAGGGTTTGACCAGACCTATGACACGCACACCTAACCCGGGGCGGGAAGGTCGTACGTGTCATAGCCAATCGTCAAACCCGCCCCGGAGGAAATCCCGATGCTCGAATCCCTGCTGGTCCCCACCGGAATTGTTGCCCTGGCTGAAATCGGCGATAAAACCCAATTGCTCGCCCTGTTGCTGGCGGCGCGCTTTCGCCGGCCATGGCCGATCATCTGGGGCATCGTCGTCGCCACCCTGGCCAATCACCTGTTCGCCGGAGCGCTGGGCAACTGGGTCGCCGGTCTGTTTTCGCCCGCCACACTGGCCTGGATACTCGCCGCCAGCTTTGCCGCCGTGGCCCTGTGGACGCTGATACCGGACAAACTGAACGACGATGAGGCCTCCGGCCTGAAAAGCTACGGTCCCTTTGTGACCACGCTGATCGCCTTCTTTCTGGCCGAAATGGGCGACAAAACCCAGATCGCCACCGTGATGCTGGCCGCCCAGTATCCGCACCTGTTGCTGGTGGTCATCGGCACCACGCTGGGCATGCTGCTGGCCAATGTGCCAGTGGTACTGGCTGGTAATTTCGCTGCCGAGCGCCTGCCGCTGACGCTGATACGACGGATTGCCGCCAGCGCTTTCGGCTTGCTGGCGATCTATGCCGCCTGGCAAGCCGCCAGGCTCAGTGGTTGGCTGGGATAGGCCAGCGGCCTATTTCTCGCAATGAAAAAGGGCCGCCGCCAGAGCCAGGTTGTTCAAGGATTGATTTGCAGGTTCGGGCGAAGACAGCTTTGCTAGAGCCTGTTGGCTAATGTTTTCCCCGCAACCGGCCGATATGCCTTCACATCGCCTGTTTTTGCCCTGGAGTCGCCATGAAATTCAAATCCATTCAGACCACGGTTGCCGCCCTCGCCGGGGCCATTGTGCTGGCCGTGGTAGTCGCCCTGGTGGTCTACGCCATGTACACCGGAAACCGGACACAAGCCATGGTCAAGGAGCAGACCCAGGCGATTCTGGAAAAGGTCATCAATGAGCGCCTGATTACTCTGGCCAAGGCACAGTCCAATGCTATCCAGCGCGAGCTGGAGTACGCCATGACCGTGGCGATCGACATGGCCGACCTGGCTGCATTGGCCACCCCGTCCAGCCCCGGCACGCCCGCCACGATCAACACTGACCGGGCCGCACTGGCGGCGACCGTCAAACACTTTCTGGAAAATAACCCCAAACTGATCGATGCCTATATGGCGTGGGAGCCTGATGCACTGGACGGCAGCGATGCGCTGTTTGCCGGACAGAAAGAAACCGGCAGCGACGACAATGGCCGCTTCATGCCCTGGTGGTACCGCGATGCACAACGCAATCTGGTGCTGGAGCCGGTGGGCGACGTGGAGAGCACAAAGCTTCTTGAAACCGGCGTGCGTTCTGGCGAGTACTACCTCTGCCCGCGGGAAACCGGCAAAGCCTGCGTGATCGACCCGGCACCCTACGAGCTGGCGGGCAAGATGGTACTAATGACCTCCTTCAACGCACCGATCATGGTGGGTGGCCAGTTCCGCGGCATTGCCGGCAACGATCTGGCCGTGGACTTCATCCAGGATCTGCTGGTCAGTGCCGACTAGGAACTCTACGAAGGCGCTGGCGAACTGGCGTTGATTTCCAACAACCAGCGGCTGGTGGCCTATACCAAAGATGCTTCGCTGATTGGTAAACCGGCCAGCGAGGCCATGGACACCAGCGATAACGACAGTCTGAGAAAGCTGGCCGCAGGTGAGCCGGTCATCAACCGTGACGATGAGCAGGGCGAACTGGAAATCTTCTATCCGGTGACGGTCGGGGATACCAATGTCAAATGGGCACTGGTCCTCAAGCTGCCGATCAAAGCCGTAATGGCCGATCTGCACACGCTGCAAAGCGACCTTTCCGCCCGCGCCGATGCCGACACCCTGGGCATGTCGGTGGTCGGCCTGGTGATTGCCGGTATCGGTCTGGTGATTGCCGGTATCGGCCTGGTGGTGGTCTGGTTTGTCGGTCTGGGCATTGCCACGCCATTGCGCAAGATGGTCAGCATGCTGCAGAACATTGCCCAGGGCGAAGGCGACCTGACCCAACGTCTGCAGGTGGATCGTGCCGATGAGCTGGGCGGGATTGCCGCCGGCTTCAACAGCTTCCTGGAAAAACTGCAGACCATGATTTCCCAGGTGGTGCTGTCGGTGCAGAAAGTCAGTGACTCCTCGGAGAACACCGCCGATATCGCCATCCGCACCAATCAGGGTGTGCAGCGCCAATTGGGTGAAATCGAACAGGTCGCTACCGCGGTGCAGGAGATGTCCGCCACGGCGCAAGAAGTCGCCGGCAACGCCACCCATGCCGCCGATGCGGCGTCCAATGCCGATCAGGCCGCCAATCAGGGCAAGCACGTGGTGCAGAGCACTGCTTCATCGATTGCCAGCCTGGCCAACGAAATCGGCCGTGCGGTGGTCGTGGTGCAAAACCTGGCCAAGGACAGCGAAAACATCAACGCCATTCTCACCACCATCCGTGGCATCGCCGAGCAGACCAACCTGCTGGCACTCAACGCCGCCATCGAAGCAGCGCGGGCCGGCGAACAGGGTCGCGGGTTTGCCGTGGTGGCGGACGAGGTGCGCAATCTGGCGCAGAAGACCCAGCAAGCCACCGAAGAAATCCAGAAGATGATCGAGCAACTGCAGCACGGCACCCGTGAAGTGGTGAAAGTGATGCAGGAAAGTCAGGACAAGACCGACGACAGCGTGCAGCACGCCCGTCAGGCGGCGGCGTCTCTGGAGGCCATCACCCAGGCCGTGTCGGTGATCAGCGAGATGAACACGCAGATTGCCACTGCGGCCGAGGAGCAGAGTGCCGTTGCCGAAGACATCAACCGCAACGTCACCAACATTGGCGTGGTCGCCAACGAAGTGGCCAGCGGTGCCGACGAAGCCAGCACGGCCAGTGCCGAACTGACCAAGCTGGCCGAACAGCAGCGGCGCCTGATCAATCAGTTCAAGGTGTAATCCCAGAGCCTGTTCACGATCTCGCGAGCTAGAGAAAAACAAGGCGAAAGTGGCTGAGGACGCGGAGTTTACGCGTGGTAAATGAGCATTCCGAAGCCACTTTGAACGCAGTTTTTACGACGCGCAGCAGGTCGTGAACAGGTTCTCAGGCCGGCGTCAGACACTCCGGCCCGTCTACCTTCGGATCATTGACGATCCCGGCCAGCGCCCGCTCAAACAGCGCTGGCCGGGCTTCGTTGAGCAACGCCAGCAACGCCTCCGGCGTTGAATCCTCAGCCAGCCAGATCTGCTGCTGCGCGGCACTGAGCACAATCGGTCGCCGCTGCGGCCCGGCTTCACGGGTCACCAGCGCCACACTCAGATACTCCGCCTCTCCCGCCGGATAGCGCTCCCAGATAGCAGCGAAATACAGCAACGGCTCCGCCACACTGACCCAGTAGGGTTTCTTGCGCACCCCACGCCACTCGAAAAAGCCATTGGCCGGCAGCAGGCAACGGCGCTTGCTGAAAGCCTCGCGAAACAGCGGTTGTTCGGCGATGGTTTCCAGCCGGGCGTGCGCGGGCGTACGCGACAGATCGGTCAACCAGGCCGGCGTCAGCCCCCAGCGGACCTCGTCGGCGCGGCGAATGCCGAGCTGCTCGCGCAACATCAGCACCCGCCCGCCCGGCAGCAGGTTCCAGCGTGGCTGCTGGTCAGCGGGAAATCCCGGCAACGCCGTAAGTTCGGCAGACCAGCGAAACAGGGCATAGCGTCCACACATGGCTAACGGGGCTCCGCAAGGACAAAAACATAAGAAGACGCAGGACCAGCTTTTGGCTCCCTCTCCCGTTCACGGGAGAGGGTTGGGCGGCCCGACGGGTCGGAGAGGGCATGAAGGCACGTTCTCCCTCTCCCCCAGCCCCTCTCCCACAAGTGGGCGAGGGGAGCACCCAGCAGAATCAGGTGTTGGCCTGACTCAACACAGCAAACTGCCTTCATGATCAGGCGGAGCCTCGGCCGGCAACGATTGCGCGGCATTGTACGCAGCGATCAGCCCACTTGCGCGCTGCGCCTGCTCATCGGCCACCAGCATCCCGAGCAGTCCGCCCAGTGGAAGTTCACCAATTGCACCCAGCAAGTGTTGCCCAACCAGATGAGCCGTAATCCCTTCACTGGCCAGCATGCCCAGCAACAACTCGGCTTCCAGCAAATCCGCGGGCTCATAGATACGCTGCATCAGTCATCCTCCCGGCGCACGTGTAGCGTCCAGCGCTCACCATCGGTGTGCAACGCAAAGACAATCGGCCGGCAACACACCGGGCAATTCTCGATGTACTGCTGATCACCGCAGGACAGGTCCAGCAAGGCATTGACCCACTCGCCGCAGTAGGGGCATGGGTAATCTTCACTTTCCAGCATGGCGCTCTCCCCTGTGACTTGCGCCTATAATCACGGCTCTAAACAGCGTTTTCCTGACGCCGCCGGCCAATGGCCTAATTCGAGATGATCATGGGCGAATTCGACAGTATCCGACCTTACCGCGATGACGAAGTCTCCGCTGTACTTTCACGCCTGAGCCAGGACCCTACCCTGCTCGACCTGCTCCTGCGCTTCCGCTTTCCACGCCTGGCCGGCTCTTTCGGCTGGCTGCTGCGTCCGCTGATCGCTTACCGCCTGCGCCGCGAATGTGCCGGCATCGACTGTGTAGCCAAGTTGCAGGACAAGGTCGAACCCTACGTTGACCGCACCATCGAAAAGGCCACCGACGGCGTAACCTACTCCGGTCTGGAAAAAATCCCCGCCGGTAAAGCCTGCCTGTACATCGCCAACCACCGCGACATCGTCATGGACCCGGCGTTCGTCAACTATGCGATGTACCACTCCGAGCACGCCACGCTGCGCATCGCCATCGGCGACAACCTGCTGCAGAAACCTTTTGTCGGCGACCTCATGCGCCTGAACAAAAGCTTCATCGTGCCGCGCTCGATCACTGGCCGCCGCGAGAAGCTCGCCGCCTTCCAGCAATTGTCCGCCTATATCAATCACTCGATCCGCAACGACCACGAATCGGTGTGGATCGCCCAGGCTGAAGGCCGCGCCAAGGATGGTCGCGACCGCACCGATCCGGCGATCCTCAAGATGTTCCACATGAGCCGCAAGGACCAGCCGTTTGCCGAGGTGATCGGCCAGTTGCATGTCATCCCGGTTTCAATCAGCTACGAATACGACCCCTGCGATCAGGCCAAGGCCCGCGAGTTGTCAATCCGCGCCAGCACCGGCAGTTACGAAAAGGCCCAGGGCGAGGACGATGCCAGCATTGGTCTGGGCATCACCGGCTACAAAGGGCGCGTGCACCTGCATTTTGGCGATGAAATGGATGGCGAAATCGAGGATGCCCGGCAGCTGGCCACGGCGATTGATCAGGTGATCCTGACCCATTACCGCTTATTCCCGGTGCACTACCTGGCCTATGCGCAATGGGCCGATCAGGATGCCGAGATTCAGGTGCCATCGATGGTCGAGCTGTTCAGCGCCGATGAGCTGCGCCGCGCCGAAGGTGAATGGCAACGGCGGCTGGACAGGTGCCCGCAGGAGTACCGCGCCAGCCTGATCATGCAGTACGCCAACCCGGTGCGCAGTCACTACCGGATCAAGGCTGGCCTGCCGCTCTGAGCCATTCCGGTTCAATGCTCTGCGCAGCGGACCGACAGGCGACTTCACCGATCAGCAGGATCGCCGGACTCTTGAGCTCAAACTCCAGAGCCGCCTGCTGCATGGCCTGCAACTGGCTGTAGCAGGTGCGCTGCTGCGGCAACGAAGCGTTCTCGATCAACGCCACCGGCATATCGACACGCATGCCCCCTGCCAGCAAGCTGTCACGCACTTCAGCCAATTTGGCCACGCCCATGTACACCACCAGTGTGGTGCCGCCCTGTGCCAGAGCCGCCCAGTTCAGGCTGCTGTCGTCCTCGGTATGCGCGGTCACCAGCGTCACGCCCCGGGCAATGCCGCGCAGCGTCAGCGGAATGCCACAACTGGTGGCGCCGGCCAACCCTGCGGTAATGCCATTCACCAGCTCCACCTCGACACCATACTGCGCAAGCCAGTCGGCCTCTTCACTGCCACGGCCGAAGATGCATGGATCACCGCCTTTCAGACGCACCACGCATTTGCCCTGCCGCGAATAGCGCAGCATCAGGCGATGGATAAAGGTCTGTGGCGTCGAACGACAGCCACCACGCTTGCCCACCGCAATCACCCGCGCGTCCGCGCAGTGCTCCAGCACCTGCGGATTGACCAGGTCATCGATCATCACGATCTCGGCCTGATTCAGCGCTCTAACAGCCTTGAGCGTCAGCAGTTCCGGATCACCCGGGCCTGCGCCTACCAGCCAGACTTTTCCATTCATGCTGCCTTCCTCCTGATGGCCGACCCTGCGGGTCGGTTGGTGGGTTACGCCTTCGGCTAACCCACCCTACGGTTGCTTCATGCGCTCACGGTAACCGGGTTCGTTGCCAGCAAACGCTTGATTTCCGGCACACAGGAGCCACAACTGGTGCCGCACTTGAGTTCCTGCTTGAGTCCGTCGAGGTCAAGACCACGGCTGATGCCGGCGCACACTGCGCTCTCGCTGACATTCAGGCAGTTGCACAGGGTCTTGCCGCTGGCTTTCGCGCTGTTACCCGGCGGGGTCGACAACGGGGCCAACAGCCAGCGGCGCAGCTCGGCATCCGCCTTGCCTTCGCTCCATAGCCCTTTGAGCCAGTCGCGCGCTGCCGTTTCCCCGGCCAGACGCAGCGCGGTAATCCGTCCATCCTCAATGCGTACGCGCTTGCCCACCGTCCGCCGCGGGTCGTCATAGGCCAGTACCGGCCCCTCATCCAGACCGAGCAACCCGTCAATCTGCGCCAGCAGCGCCGCATCCGGCGCCACCGCGCTGGCCGCACGAATCTGCAACGCCGGCCGCTCACGCCCGGTCAGACTCAGGCTGGCATAAGCGAAGGTTTCGAACAGCGGACGCAGAGCGCTCAGACGCTGCTGCACATCGCCCTCGACCAGCGCATAAAACTGCCAGGGCAACTCGACCTTATCCACCTCGACCCCGGCCTGTTTCAGTTCCGGCTGCTTGGATAACGGATCGAATGCCGGCTGGGTCAACACGTTGCTGCCCAGACCCTTGAGGAAGCGATTGCCCCAGTGCATCGGCAGGTAGGCCTGACCGGAGCGCACGCTGTCATCGGCCTGCACCGGCACGATCAGGCTGCCGCGGCGGCTGCGCACCTTGACCAGTTCACCGGCGAGCAAACGGCGCCGACGCATCTCGTCCGGGTGCAGGCTGAGTACGGCTTCTTCAACATGCCCAAAGGCCCGCGCACTGGTCCCGGTGCGGCTCATGCCGTGCCACTGATCACGCAGGCGGCCGGTGTTGAGCGTCAGCGGATAGCGCGCATCGCGCTTCTCCTGCGGCGCGCGATAAATCTCGGCGAGAAACTGCGCGCGCCCGCTGGCGGTCGGAAACTGCCCGTCGCCATACAGGCGTGAGGTGCCCTGCGCAGCGCCCTGCGGAAACGGCCATTGTTGCGGGCCCTGCTGATCGAGCAGCGCGTAACTCAGACCGGACAGATCCAGATCGCGTTCGCGGGTCAGGCCTTTGTATTCCTCGAACAGCGCCTCGGCGTTGGCGAAGCCGAACAGGCTCGGCTGCCCTGGACGCAAACGCTGCTCCAGACGGCGGGCGAAATCGCTGGTAATCGCCCAATCCGCACGCGCCTCGGCCGGCGCGGGTACAGCCCGTCGGACATGGCTGACCCTGCGTTCTGAATTGGTCACCGTGCCTTCCTTTTCCCCCCAGCTGGCCGCCGGCAGCAGCAGGTCGGCGTAGGCACAAGTCTCGGTGGTGAAGAAGGCTTCCTGCACCACCACAAACGGGCAAGCGGCCAGCGCCTGATGCACCTTGTTCTGGTCCGGTAGCGATTGCGCGGGGTTGGTGCAGGCAATCCACAGCGCCTTGATCTGGCCGGTGCGCACCGCATCAAACAGCTCGACCGCCGTCAGACCAGTGTTGGCCGGCAGGCCATCCACACCCCAGTAGCCGGCCACTTCCTCACGATGTTCGGCATTCGCCGCCTCGCGGTGGCCCGGCAGCAGATTGCTCAGGCTGCCGGTTTCCCGACCACCCATGGCGTTGGGCTGGCCGGTCAGCGAGAACGGGCCGGCACCGGCGCGGCCGATCTGCCCGGTGGCCAGATGCAGGTTGATCAGTGCACTGTTTTTCGCGCTGCCGGAACTGGACTGGTTAAGCCCCATGCACCACAGCGATAAGAAACTGGGTGCCTTGCCGATCATTTCGGCACACGCCTGCAGGCTTTCCACCGAAATGCCGCAGGTGTCGGCGACGATGCCCGGCGTGTAATCGCGCACCAGCTGCTTGACCGCATCGAAGCCTTCGGTGTGTGCATCAATAAAGCCGCGGTCAATCCAGCCTTCCCACAGGAGCAGGTGCAGAATGCCGTGAAACAGCGCCACGTCGGTACCGGGCAGGATCGCCAGATGCAGATCAGCCAGCTCGCAGGTGTCGGTGCGCCGTGGATCGACCACGATCACGCGCATGTCCGGCCGGCGCGCCCTGGCTTCTTCCAGACGGCGAAACAGCACCGGATGGGCATACGCCATGTTGCTGCCGACGATCAGCAGGCAGTCACTCTGCTCGATATCCTCGTAATTGCACGGCGGCGCATCGGCGCCCAGGCTGCGCTTGTAGCCAACCACCGCCGAGGACATGCACAGGCGCGAATTGCTGTCGATATTGTTGGTACCGACCAGCGCGCGGGCCAGTTTGTTGAACGCGTAGTAGTCCTCGGTCAGCAGCTGGCCGGAGATGTAGAACGCCACACTGTCCGGGCCGTGCTCGCGGATGGTTTCGGCGAACACCGTGGCCGCGTGATCGAGTGCGTTGTCCCAGTCGGTACGTGCCCGCGCCAGCGCCTTGCCCAGACGCAATTCGGGATAAAGGCCACGGGCATCCAGGTCACCGGTCAGGTGCAGGGTCGAGCCCTTGCTGCACAGCTTGCCGAAGTTCGCCGGGTGAGAGGGATCGCCGCTGACGCCGAGAATCTGCTCGCCGTCATGCTCGATCAGCACGCCGCAGCCGACGCCGCAGTAGCAGCAGGTTGAAGCGGTGGTTTGGTTCATGGCGGAGTCTCCGGCGGGTGGCGGATTGGTGGACATTCGCTGTGCGAGATGTCCACCCTACGGATGCGCGGCGTAGGGTGGGAAACCGCGCAGCGTTTCCCACCGTACATGACGGTTTCAGGCACATTTCTCCGCCTGATTCAGCGCCAGCCAGACGCGGCCGTCTTCCACCTTGGCGTGGTGGCGGTGAGCGCAACCCACATCCGGCGCTACCGCCTCACCGCTGTCCAGTTCGATCTGCCAGTTGTGCAGCGGGCAGGCCACACGCTTGCCGTAGATCAGCCCCTGGGACAGCGGACCGCCCTTGTGCGGGCAACGGTCATCGAGGGCGAAGACCTGGTCATCGCTAGTACGGAAAATCGCGATGTCGCCCTTGGGGCCGGCGACGATGCGTGAACCCAGCGGGTTGATTTCTTCCAGCTCGCAAATATTCAGCCAGTTCATAGGTGTCTCTCCAAAATTCTTTGCCGGCATTCTTCCCTCTCCCCAACCCTCTCCCGCACGCGGGAGAGGGGGCTGATCTCCCCTCGCCCATTGATGGGAGAGGGGCCGGGGGAGAGGGCGGTGTCAGGCGTTTTCCAGTTGTTTGAGTGGAATGCTGTCGAATTCCTTTTTCAGCGCCGGGGTCTCGATGCGCTCCTTCCACGGATCCTGCTCGAACGACAAGGCGTACTGCAGGCGAGCGTTGAGTGCCTGACGGTTGTCCGCATCCTCGACCACGGCTTTCTTGATGTAGTCCATGCCGACCCGATGCAGGTAATGCACGGTACGCTCCAGGTAGAAGGCTTCCTCACGGTAGAGCTGCAGGAACGCGCCATTGTATTCGCGCACTTCGTCAGCGGTTTTTACCTTGACGAAGAACTCCGCGACTTCGGTCTTGATCCCGCCATTGCCACCGATGTACATCTCGAAACCGGAATCCACACCGATGATGCCGACGTCCTTGATGCCGGCCTCGGCGCAGTTGCGCGGGCAGCCGGAGACCGCCAGCTTGACCTTGTGCGGCGACCACATATTGAACAGGTCGTGCTCCAGATCGATGCCCAGCTGGGTCGAGTTCTGCGTACCAAAGCGGCAGAATTCGCTGCCCACGCAAGTCTTCACGGTGCGAATGGATTTGCCGTAGGCATGCCCGGACGGCATGTCGAGTTCCTTCCACACCGCCGGCAGGTCTTCCTTCTTGATCCCCAAGAGGTCGATGCGCTGACCGCCGGTGACCTTGACCATCGGCACGTTGTACTTGTCGGCGACATCGGCGATACGGCGCAGTTCGGATGGATTGGTCACCCCGCCCCACATCCGCGGCACCACCGAATAGGTGCCGTCCTTCTGGATATTGGCGTGGGCGCGCTCGTTGATCAGGCGCGACTGCGGGTCGTCCTTGGCCTCACCCGGCCAGCTGGAAATCAGGTAGTAATTGAGTGCCGGACGGCAGGTCGCGCAGCCGTTCGGCGTGCTCCAGCGCAGGGCAGCCATGGTCTGCGGCAGGCTGGTCAGGTGCTGCTCGCGAATCGCCTGACGGATCTGCCCGTGGTTCATTTCACTGCAACCGCAGATGGCTTTTTCGCTTTTCGGCTTCACATCGGCGGCGCCACCGACGGTGCTGATCAGGATCTGCTCAACCAGCCCGGCACAGGAGCCGCAAGAGCTGGCGGCCTTGGTGTGTTTCTTCACCTCATCCACGCTGAACAGGCCGTTTTCCTGAATCGCCTTGACGATGGTGCCCTTGCACACACCGTTGCAACCACAGACTTCCATGCTGTCAGGCATGTTCGCCGCGCTGCTCTGGCCTTGGTGGCCGACGTCGCCCAGGGCGCTTTCGCCGAACATCAGGTGGTCACGGATCTGCGCGATATTGGCGCCTTCCTTGATCTGGCGGAAATACCAGCCGCCATCGGCCGTGTCACCGTACAGGCAGCCGCCGACCAGCACGTCGTCCTTGATCACCAGCTTCTTGTACACGCCGCCGATCGGGTCGGACAGGGTGATGGTTTCCGTGCCCTCGCCGCCCATGAAATCGCCAGCCGAGAACAGGTCGATACCGGTGACTTTCAGCTTGGTCGAGGTCACCGAGCCCTGATAACGGGCGAAGCCGAGCTGGGCCAGATGGTTGGCGCAGACCTTGGCCTGATCGAACAGCGGTGCGACCAAGCCGTAAGCGGTGCCACGGTGGTTGGCGCACTCACCGATCGAATAGACGCGCGGGTCGTAGGTCTGCATGGTGTCGTTGACCAGAATGCCGCGCTGGCAGGGAATGCCGGACTTCTCCGCGAGTTCGGTGTTGGGACGGATACCGGCGGCCATCACCACCAGATCCGCCGGAATCACATCACCGCTCTTGAACTGGATGGCGCACACGCGGCCTTCGCCGTTATCCAGCAGTTCGTCGGTCTGCTCGTTGAGGCGGAAGTGAATACCGCGAGCTTCCAGCGCGCTCTGCAGCAACTTGCCGGAGGTTTTGTCCAGCTGACGTTCCAGCAGCCAGTCGGAGAGGTGCACCACAGTCACATCCATGCCGCGCTGCTTGAGGCCGTTGGCCGCTTCCAGACCGAGCAGACCACCACCGATGACCACGGCATGGCTGTGGGTCTTGGCGGTTTCCATCATGGTGATGGTGTCAGCAATGTCGCGGTAGGCAATCACGCCTTCCAGCCGGTTACCCGGCACCGGCAGGATGAACGGCAGCGAGCCGGTGGCCAGCAGCAGGCGGTCATATTCGGCGCTGCTGCCGTCGTCAGCAGTGACCACCCGGTTACGCCGGTCGATCGCCACCACCTTGCGCCCCAGACGCAGGTCGATGTTGTTGTCCTTGTACCAGTCGAGGTCGTTGAGCACGATCTCCTCGAAGGTCTGCTCCCCGGCCAGTACCGGCGACAGCAGGATGCGGTTGTAGTTGGGGTGTGGCTCGGCACCGAAAACGGTGATCTCGTAGAGGTCCGGCGCCAGCTTGAGCAGCTCTTCCAGGGTCCGTACCCCGGCCATGCCGTTGCCAACCATTACCAGCTTGAGTTTCTTCATCTGTGCTCTCCCATCACCCGTTCCGGGGAATCAATAATCGGGAAACAAAAAAGGCGTCCCGCAGAGTTGCGAGGACGCCTTTGTCCTGATCCCGATCAGTCGGGCCGCCGCTCCCTCGCCATTGAGGGACACTGCGTTATGTGTGTTGCCGGTTACTTTGCAGGTGCCGTGCCAAACTGCTGCACATCCGGTTTTACAGGGGCTCGGAAGCTTAAATCGGCCGTTTGCGCGATCTGTCTGCACCGCATTGAGGCTCGCTGCACCGCCATGGTGCAGCTCAGTGACTGAGCAGCCAGGCCAGCAGCAGGTTCACCAGCAGCGAAGCCACGGCCAGCGCCCGCCATACAGTTGCCGGCTCCCGTTCGAGCAAAGGCCGCAGGCGCGGCTCCAGTGCCAGACGCTCGGCCTGCTCCAGTTGCAGCAACCATTGCTCGGCGGTTTCAAAGCGCTGCTGCGGCTCGCTGGCCACCGCGCGTGCGAGCAGTTCGTCGAGCCACGCCGGCGCATCCGGCCGGTAACGGGAAACCGGCACCGGCTGACCAAAGCGCGGATGCTGAAAGGCCTCGATCTCGCCATACGGGTAATGCCCACAGAGCAACTGGTACAACGTGACACCGGCGGCATACAGGTCCTGTTGCGCAGCAGGCACTGCGCCCTGAAAGGCTTCAGGGGACAGATAGCTCGGCGTACCGGGCAGCTGGTGGCCCTCACCCGGGCTCAAGCCGGGGCAGAACGCCAGACCGAAATCGAGCAGACGCAATTGGCCGTCATCACCCAAATGCAGGTTCTCCGGTTTGATGTCGCGGTGCAGGATATTGCGCCGGTGCAGCATGCCAAGCCCGCGCAACAGGCTGCCGGCCAGCTCCTGCCAGCGCGCCAGCGGCAACGGCCCCTGTTGTTTGAGCAATTGCGCCAGGGTCTGCCCCGGGTACTCGCGCTGCACGTAATACAGGTGCTGCCGCTGCGGCAGCGGATGCAATTCAGGGAAATGGCGGCCGGCCACCCGGCGCATAAACCACTCCTCCAGCAGCAGGCTTTGCCCGCTGTCCGGTTCATCCAGCCGGCTGAGCGGCAAGGTTTTCAGCAGCCAGCGCTGACCTTGCTGGTCGCGCACGCGGTACAGCAGCGACTGGCGCGACTCGGCCAGCACGCCGTCGACCTGCCAACCCTCGAAGTGCTGGCCTGCGCGCAGGCGCGGCGGCAATGGCCAGTCACGCAGATGCACCAGCGTGTCGCCAAGACTGCCCTGCGGCAAGTCGTCCACGCGTACCAGCAAGGCGCTGGCATTGTCCTGGCTGCCAGCCAGGTGCGCCGCTTGCACCAGCGCATTCACAGCTGCCTGCGGGTCCGGCACATCGCGCAGGATGCCGCGGATGCGATCATCGCCCAGACTGGCCCAGACCCCATCCGACAACAACAGATAGTGCTCGCCCAGCTGCAGCTCGCCTTCGCGATAATCCACCACCAGATGCTGGTCCAGGCCCAGCGCGCGCTTGAGCACATGCTGCATGCCGGGCTGTTCCCAGACATGGTCTTCACTGAGCAGTTCAAGGCGCTGTGCGTGCCAGCGATAGACACGGCAGTCGCCGACATGCGCCACGGTGAAACGCCGGCCGCGCAGCACCAGTGCCGTCAGGGTGGTGAGCAATGGCTGACCACCGCCATTGGCCTGCAACCAGCGGTTCTGTGCCAGCAGCAAGCGGTCCAGCGCTTGCGCCACCGGCCAGGTTTCCGGTGTCGCGTAGTAGTCCAGCGCCAGCGCCTGCAGGGTGGCACGGGCCGCCAGACCACCGTCGGCGCACTGACTGACACCGTCGGCAAGCGCACACAGAAAGCCCTTGCTCGCCGCCAGCGCCGGCGCCGGAGTGACCACCCGCAAGGCATCCTGATTTTCCGCACGCGGCCCGATGGCAGTGGCTTCAGCGATGGTCAGTTGCAGACTCATGAAATGGCGCTCTTGATCGGTTTAACCGCTCTTCCAGCGGGAGAAAGGGTCCGGCACAGGGAAGCATCAGCAAAAGCCCCTCTCCCCAGCCCTCTCCCGCTTGCGGGAGAGGGGGTTTTAACCGCTGATTCGACTACACCTTTCATCCCCTCGCCCCTCCGGGGAGAGGGTTAGGGAGAGGGGGTTAACCGTACGTAGGTCGGGTTAGCGAAGCGTAACCCGACCTACAGCTGGAGCCAGGAACTCGCGAGCTAGCGCCAGGCAAGGCGCAAGGGCGTGAGGACGCGGAGTTTACTGAGTGTAAATGAGCAGTCCGAACGCACTTGCAACACAGCCTGGCCGACGCGCAGCAGTTCCGTTGGGCAAACTACACCCGGGCCACGGTCATCGCCGCACTGCCCCAGGTAGTGCGCCAGCGGCGCTTCACGCTGAGCAGGCCGAACCAGGCCAGCACGCCGAGGCTGGCGAACAGCCACAGACCCAGCTGGTAGTCACCCGTGGCCTGTTTGATCGCGCCCAGACCCGCCGTGAGACAGAAGCCGCCGATCCCGCCGGCCATGCCGATCAAACCGGTCATGACGCCGATTTCACGATGAAAGCGCTGCGGTACCAGTTGGAATACCGAGCCGTTACCGGCACCCAGACAGAGCATGGCGATGACAAAAAAGAGCAACGCCAGCGTGCTGCTCTGCAGATTGAAGCCGACGACGGCAATGCTCAGGGAGGCGATCGTGTACATCACCAGCAGGGCACGGATACCACCCACCCGATCGGCCAGGGCACCGCCCAGCGGGCGCATCAGGCTGCCGGCGAAGACGCAGGCGGCGGTGTAGTAACCAGCCTTGACCGGGTCAAAGCCGTACTGGTCGTGGAAATAGCCGGGCAAGGTACTGGCCAGACCGAGGAAACCACCGAAGGTCACGCTGTAGAAAAACATGAACCACCAGCTGTCTTTGTCGCCCAGCGCCTTGATGTAGTCGGCCGTGGTCTTGGGCGCAGGGCGGTTCGGCGCGTTGCGGGCCACGCTGGCAAAGATCACCAGGGTCAGTACCAGCGGAATCAAGGCCAGACCAAACACGGCATTCCAGCCATAAGCGGCGGCCAGGGCCGGCGCAAACAAAGCCGTGAGCACGGTGCCTGAATTGCCGGCGCCGGCGATACCCATGGCTTTGCCCTGATGCTCGGCCGGGTACCACTGCGAAGCCAGTGGCAGGGCTACGGCAAACGATGCACCGGCAAACCCCAGCCCCAGACCCAGCAGCAATGCCTGTTCATAACTGTGTATGCCAAACAACCAGGCACAACTGAGCGCGGCAATGACGATGACCTGACCGAGCACACCGGCGAACTTGGGTGAAGTGCGGTCAGCCAAAAAGCCCATCAGGAAACGCAAGATGGCACCGGCGAGTATGGGGGTGGCAACCATCATTGCCCGTTGCTGGGTGGTCAAACCAAGGTCAGCGGCGATCTGCACGCCGAGCGGGCCCAGTACATACCAGACCATAAAGCTCAGATCGAAATAGAGAAAGGCTGCAAACAGGGTTGGCGTATGGCCGGATTTCCAGAAACTCGTTGACATTCAACACCTCACAAACGGTTGGCAGCAGGCGTGACTGCACGCTGCATCTGTTGTTTCAGCCACGCCTGCCAGAGACCGGTACTTGTGGCGCCGGCTGGGCGAGTGCATCGCCAATAGCAGGGAGAACCATGAGCAGCTGGATCGCAGACTACTCAAGTGCCGCAATATTGCGGGCAAACAAAAACGCCACAGGACCTTGGCACGGTGAGGTGCAGGTGCTGTGACGTCGTTGTCGTTGCGAGACCGTCATTGGTGTTCGCACAAGCAATTTTGCAATATGCGGGCCAGCTTCCGGGCAGCCTGTGTTTAGGGGCTTGCCGCCTGACTACCAGCGACAGATGCGACAACAGGGGGCATTATTTTCCCCTGCCGAACCAAGATGGTGCATGGCCTGACGCCGTCCTCAGGCCGCCGGGCGGTGCTGCTTCTGGTAGAGGAACTCCAGCACCGCCGCGCGGTATTCGTGGTAGGCCGCATCGTGGGCCAGCACCATGCGGTCGCGCGGGCGCGGCAACGCCACTTCGAGAATTTCACCGACGGTGGCCGAGGGGCCGTTGCTCATCATCACGATGCGGTCAGACAGCAGCACTGCCTCGTCCACATCATGCGTGATCATGATCACCGTGTTGCCCAGCGCCGCATGGATCTCCATCAGCGAATCCTGCAGGTGCGCGCGGGTCAGTGCATCCAGTGCGCCGAACGGCTCGTCCATCAGCAACACCTTGGGCTGCATGGCCAGTGCACGGGCAATGCCGATGCGCTGTTTCATGCCGCCGGAAATTTCGCTGGGGCGTTTGTCGCGGGCGTGGCTCATGTGCACCAGATCGAGGTTGTGCTCGATCCACTCGCGCATCTCGGCCTTGCTCTTGCGCCCACTGAATACCTGGCGCACCGCCAGTTCGATGTTCTGGTAGCAACTCAGCCACGGCAGCAGGCTGTGGTTCTGAAACACCACCGCGCGCTCCGGCCCGGGCGAGTCGACCTCGCGGCCATCCAGAATCACCCCGCCGGTGGTTGCCTTGTACAGCCCGGCGACAATGTTCAGCACGGTGGATTTGCCGCATCCGGAATGGCCGATCAGTGAGACAAACTCGCCTTTGGCGATCTTCAGATTGACGTTCTGCAAGGCGCAGTAGAGGCCCTTGTCAGTGGGGAAGCTGATGCCCACGGCACTCAGTTCGAGGTGTGCTTGGCTCATGGCTGACTCCTTAAAAACGTTATTAGCGAAGGTCGGCGTTCTTGTCCCAACTAACCCGGCGCTGCAGCATCAGCATCAGCCGGTCGAGGGCAAAACCGATAAGACCGATCACCACCACGGCGACCATGATGCGTCCCAGCGAGTTGGAGCTGCCGTTCTGGAATTCATCCCAGATGAATTTGCCCAGCCCGGGGTTCTGCGCCAGCATTTCCGCGGCAATCAGCACCATCCAGCCGGTGGCCAGCGACAGGCGAAGACCGGTAAAAATCATCGGAATAGCTGCCGGCAGCACGATGCGCCGCACATGGTTGAGCGGTGACAGGCTGAGCACGCGGCTGACGTTTTGCAGATCCTTGTCCAGGCTGGCGACGCCGACGGTGGTATTGATCACCGTTGGCCACAGGCAACACAGCGCCACGGTGATCGCCGAGGTCACGAACGACTTGGCGAACAGCGGATCGCTGCTGGTGTACACCGCGCTCACCACCATGGTCACCAGCGGCAGCCAGGCCAGCGGCGAGACCGGCTTGAACACCTGGATCAGCGGATTGATCGCGTTGTAGATCGGCTTGCTCAGGCCGCAGACGATTCCCAGCGGAATCGCCACCAGCGAGGCGAGAATGAAGCCGGTCATCACCGTGTAGAGGCTGGTGAAGATCTGTTTGAAGAAGGTCGGCTTGCCGGTATAGGGCCGGATGCTCACCTGAGCGTCCGGAT
>JACCDZ011699075.1_pt1 | contig 22270 bp, 21 predicted proteins | sample 7449551 | NCBI WGS metagenome assembly JACCDZ01 (sample SAMN15323452, study PRJNA562643) | freshwater metagenome | isolation source: river surface water | place: USA:Blue River Watershed | collected 2017-08-18 | reverse complement strand
CCATAAGTCCGCGGATGAGCTCACCAGCATTCTGGATAAATGGATTTACTTTTTCAAACATGCCGAAGAAGGTGAGCATTTCCCCAGTCATCTTATGCAAGAGGTAACGATTCACGAAGCCTTAGATGAAATGAAGTCATTTAACTGGACAGAAGAAGAACTTTTGGCATATGAGAAAATCGAGGATGAGCATTACGCTTATGTGAATAATATGGAGATTGCCAAAGCAGAGGCTAGAGCGGAAGGAATGGAGCAAGGCATGGAGAAAGGTATGGAGAAAGGCAGGATGGAAGAAAAACTTGAAGTCGCACGAAACTTAAAACAACTTGGTTTAGATGATGCCAGAATCATAGCGGCAACTGGCTTAACAGATGCGCACTTTAGTTAATAACTGATCAAGCGCATTGGAAAAGGCGTTATTGTTTTGATTGGAAAACGATTTGGTCCGAGTTTCAACTAAGCCTGCATCCCTGAGTTCACTATAAAAATTACGCATGGCATAGACCTGTGCAATATTTGTTTTGGTGTATTGCCTGCCATAAGGAGTGATCACAATACCCCCATGATCAATGGCTTCCTTTGCCAAAGGAATATCGGCAGTAATAACCAGATCCCCTTGTGTTACTTTAGTCACGATGTAGTTATCGGCAACATCGAAACCTTTATCAACACAACGCGTCTTAATGAAAGGTGAAGGTGGGTGATGCAAGGGTTGATTGGCAACAAAGATGCACATCACCTGGCGCGAATGCGCTGCTTTGTAAAGAATTTCTTTAACTGGCTTAGGACAGGCATCCGCATCGATATAAATAATCATCGGGCAGGAAAAAGCTGGTGAATATAAGCGCTAAGTTCAGCCTGTGCAAGGGTCATTTGTTCTTTTTCTTCACGTAAGAATTTGATAACACAAGTATTATTTTTAAGCTCATCCTCCGCAAGGATCAATGCCAATTGCGTTCCTGATTTATCGGCTTTTTTAAACTGAGATTTAAAACTTCCTGGTGACGTGTTTTGCTCAATAATAAGCCTGGGATGAGCTTTACGTAAGACTTCAACCATTGTCATGGCAGTAAAAACAGAAGTCTCATCGAAGATGACATAAATATCAGGCGTGTGCCTGCCTTGCCGAAAGAGCGTCAAGGTCTCCATCAATAAAATAATGCGTTCAATCCCCATCGCAAAGCCAACAGCGGGTGTTTCAGGTCCATTTAAATCACTGACCAGACTGTTATAGCGACCTCCCGCACAGATTGTGCCTTGTGCGCCAAGCTGATCAGTCACCCATTCAAATACGCTATGCGAGTAGTAATCGATGCCGCGCACAAGTCGCGGGTTGATTTTTACTGGAATATTTAGCGTTTTAAGATAGCTGATAAGTGAGGTGAAACTTTGCTGAATTTCCGCATCAATAAAGTCATGTAAATTGGGGGCACTATCGAGAAGTTTCTGTGTTTGCTCATTTTTGCTATCGAGGATGCGCAAAGGATTTTTAGTCAATCTGCGCTTTGAATCCTCATCCAGCTGATCTTGTATGGGGGTCAAATAATCCACCAGGGCTTTGACATAACTTCTGCGATTCTCCAGCGTTCCCAGATTGTTAAGCTCGAGTACAACATGTGTTTGAAGTCCCAAAGCTTGCCACAGCTGCCAGGTTAGGCTTAACAGTTCAGCATCCTGGGCAATATGATCGCAACCGTAAACTTCAACTCCAAGTTGGTAAAACTGTCGATAACGCCCTTTCTGTGGACGCTCATAACGAAACATGGGACCCGTGTACCAGACTTTTTGGATTTGATTGCGCAGCAATCCATGCTCGATCATTGCGCGCACGCAGCCTGCTGTTCCCTCAGGGCGAAGAGTTAATGCCTCGCCATTTCGATCAGTAAAGTCATAGGTTTCTTTTTCAACAATATCAGTCCCAGCGCCTACTCCTCGGTGGAAAAGCTCCCTTTTTTCGACGATGGGTAAGCGAATTTCCTGATAGCCATAGCTTTTTAGCGTGCTTTTAACCGCATTTTCAAAATACTGCCATTTGTAAATATCATCAGGCAAAATATCATTCATGCCGCGCACGGCCTGGATTTTGGACATGGGGATAAACCTTGTATTAATCAGCTTAGAAAAGTCAGGTTATTGTAGTGAAATTGGCTTTGGATGGGAAGGGATTGTTTGGACTACTCGGGTAGCGTTTGTTTGGCATTTGGCTTTTTGCGAGTTTTCTTATGCGGATCAGTTTTGTTCTTTCTAGCCTTTTTAGGTTTGCTTTCTACTTGCTTGGTTGGCTCAACTGATGTCGCTGGTGCGGCTTTTTTGCCAGGTTTTGACGTCGCTGTTTTTGCCCTTTTAGTGTTGATTCTTGCGCGGCGTTTACGTATGTCACCTTGTGCCAGCTGTGCGCTACTTCGTCCCTTGCCATTGACGGTGAGCTCAAAGTCAATGTGCATGTCATCGAGGTTGACGCGTACCAGTTGGACCTGGATCTTCTGACCGATGCCATAGCTTTTTTTCGTGTGCTGACCAACAAGGCGATGTTGCACTTCATCAAAGACGTAGTAGTCACCGTGCATCGAGGAAATGTGTACCAGTCCTTCAATGTAGTTATCGAGCAGCTCGACATACATGCCAAACCCTGTCACATGGACGATTTTCGCATCAAAAACATCGCCAATTCGGTTATGTAAGAAATGGCATTTTAGCCATTTTTCAACATCCGTTGAGGCTGAATCGGCATTACGCTCTTGAGAAGAGGCGTGCGCGCACAGTTCATTTAACTGACTATGTGTGTAATTATAAGCACCAAACTGCTTCTCACCGAGAATGGATTTAATGGTGCGATGTGTCAGTAGATCAGGATAGCGCCGAATCGGCGAGGTAAAGTGACTATAAGCGGGGTACGCCAAGCCAAAGTGCCCGTCATTATCAGGCGTGTAAATAGCCTGGCTCATGCTTTTTAGTGTCATTAACTGAATATTGGCAAAATCCTCCCGCTCACGTGCAGACTCGAGCATTTGGCTATAGTCATTGGGTGTCACGCCATTTTTATTGATTTTGAAACTAATACCAAGCGAGTGTAGATAAGCTTTAAGGTCATCCACTTTGGCGCCAGGAGGCGCGCTATGCACACGAAAAGGAGCGTGTGCCTTATTTTTTTCAATAAAGCGTGCTGTGGCAACGTTGGCTAAAAGCATACACTCTTCAATGAGTTTATGTGCCTCATTACGCTGACGAGGAATAATTGCCGAAATATGGTGGTGTTCGTTAAGAATAATTTGTGATTCTATGGTGTCAAAATCAATAGCTCCACGGAGTTTGCGTGCGTCTGCCAGGACCTTGTACAGATCATATAAATCAAATAAATGCGGGACTAATTCCGAATGCTCATAATAGATGCTGGTGTCTTTTTGATTGAGAAGTTTCCCGACTTCAGTGTAGGTTAGACGCGCTTTAGAATTGATAACGGCTGAGTAAAACTTGTAGCGTGATAATCTGGCATTATTACTGATATTCATCTCACAAATTAAAGCCAGGCGATCAACCTTTGGTTTAAGTGAACACAGTTCATTTGAGAGCCTCTCAGGTAGCATCGGGATAACGTAACCAGGGAAGTAAACAGAAGTTGATCTTGCTTGAGCTTCTTTGTCGAGACTCGAATCGGGTCTGACATAATGCGAAACATCGGCAATGGCAACATAGAGCTTCCAGCCGCCAGTTGAACTTTTTTGCGCAAAAACGGCATCATCGAAATCTTTGGCGTCTTCGCCATCAATCGTGACAAAAGGCAAATCGCGTAGATCAACCCGTTCGGATGCCTCATTAGCCAGGACTTGTGTTGGCAGCTTATTCACCAGCTTTAAGGTTTTAGTTGTCCACTCTTCAATGAGGTTATGTTTTTTGCTGGCAATTGAAATAGCCGTCATAATTGGCGACTGCTCTTCTAAAATCTCGATAAACTCAGCGACAGCAGAGCTGATAGCAGAAGGGAAAATAACCAGTTTTGCCTTAATCAGCGTATCGGGCTCTAATTCTTCCTTAGGCGGTAGCAGCACAATGTGCTTAGGCATGGTCTTACTGATTGGCTGAATTAAATGACTGTCTAAGCGTTGGCTATAGCGACCTGTAATCTCGATCGTATTGCGCTCTATGATGCTATCAATGCGCGCTTCGAGCTTGTTTTTGCGATTAAGCCCCAGGATGATGGCGCAAACCTTGTCACCATTGAAGGTCAGGCGTGCCTGATGCGGTGGCAAAAAGGCGCTGTGCATTCGATCCTCGGTGGTAATAACCGCATTGCCATCACCCTCAGTGCGAACATAACCTGTGATGATGTGGCGCTTCTGTTTAAGCAGTCTGAAATATTGCCCATCCTGTTCCAGCTGCTCATCGCGGACCATGGCCCCCAGGCGATTTGCTAACGCATCTAATTGTTTGCTGCGGTGAAGCCCCAGGCTTTCAGCGATATTTTCAAATACCGTTGGTTGCTTGAGATCTTTCAGGTAGGCGAGAATGACCTCTCGACTGGGAATGGGATCATCATATTTTTGTGCCTCCAACGCTTTGTTGGGGTCTTGTTCAATCGTATATTTCTTGCTCATTATTAATATTGCCTTGTATAAAAAGTTGTTTCTTGATCAAGTTTCCTTGCTCAAAGTGACCAAGAGCGACGAAACGATCCTGGTTATAAATTCGGGCGGTGCCAGTGAAGTTGTCCGTCAGTTGCATCTTTCCCTTCAGATAAAATAAATCCTGCTTGTCAGGAGATATAGTAAAAACAGGCGTATCTGTAAACGCATATTCGGCATTAAGTATTTTGCCGCGCCTTAAGTTTAACGATAATTCCTCAAGTTCGTTTAAATCAAAAGCATCGGTAGTGTCAAGTAATCCACAGCGTGTGCGCGCCAGGTTAATCAGGTGTCCATCACAACCCAGCGCTTTGGCAATGTCCATGCCAAGCGTGCGAATATAGGTGCCTTTTGAACAGCTGACATCGATCTCTATAGTATGCGCTTTGGGATCATAGTGAATAAGGCTTAGCTGATCAATGCGGATCCTGCGCGCTTTACGCTCTATTTCGATGCCCTGGCGTGCAAGCTCATATAAGGGTTTACCTTGGTGCTTAAGCGCTGAAAACATCGGTGGAATCTGCTCTGTTTCTCCCAGAAACTGTTGCAGTACCGTCTGGAGGCGCTCATGTGTAAGTGGTGGCACAGGACTGGTGTGTACAATGTTGCCTTCAGTGTCACCGCTATCGGTGCTGATACCCAATTGAATTGTGGCACGATACGCCTTATCTGCATCTAACAGGTATTGAGAAATGCGCGTTGCCTGCCCAAAACAAATGGGTAAAACACCAGTTGCCATCGGATCAAGACTGCCTGTGTGTCCTGCTTTTTGTGCATTAAACAAGCGTTTAACGCGCTGCAGAGCCTGATTGGAAGAAAGACCGTAGGGCTTGTTGATAACGATGATGCCATTTACAGCAAGACCTTTGCGCTTACCAGTCATGCTAATCTTCTTGTGGTCTTATCGCCAGGAGCGCGGCTTTAGCTGCTTCGTGTTCTGCTTCTTTGCGCGATTTCCCTTTGGCACGGTAGGTTTGTGCTAACGAACCCAGGGATACTTCTACGGTAAAAGTCTGATCGTGATCTAAACCTTCGGTGGCAACGATACTATAGACAGGATGGGTTTGAATTTTTGCCTGTAAATATTCCTGCAGTTTGGACTTTGGATCCTTGGTGTGTTCCTCAACACTGAGCTTACTTAGAACGTCTTTAAACCAGTATAAGATGCGCTCTTTGACGGTCAGCACATCACTATCCAGGTAAATTGCCCCAATCAGAGCCTCGAAAGCATCCTCCAGTAAGCGCGCGCGTTTATGTCCACCAGATTTAAGCTCGCCAACGCCAAAAGACATATATTCCCCAAGGTTAAACTGCTTTGCCATGTTCGTTAATGTCTTGCCACGAACAAGATACATGCGAAGCAATGACAGATTTCCTTCGTTTTCATGTGGAAATTTTTGATAAAGCGCTTCGGCGATTACAAACCCAAGAATGGAATCGCCCAAAAACTCTAAACGTTCGTTGTGTTTTTTTTGCTTGCTGCGGTGAGTGAGTGCTTGCTCAACGAGCTCTTCATCGTTGAAGCGATAGCCGATATTGCGATATAGAGGAGTGTAGTCAGTGATCATTGTTTATAATATTTTTCCTATTTGATTCCAACGGATTGAACTATTTAAGCTATTCCAGCTAAACCAGACTAAGCTTGCTTTGCCGACAAGGTCTTTTTCTGGAACGAAGCCCCAGTAGCGACTATCTTCGCTGTTGTCGCGGTTATCACCCATGGCAAAGTACATGCCTTTGGGCACAACAAGATGAGTGAAGTTTGCTGAAGGGGCATTAGTCATGTTATCAATTTGATGTGCAACTTCACCAAGGTATTCAGTGCAAATCGTATTTGCACCATTGCCGTTATAGCTGTTGATTTGATTGTCTTTACAGTCGCTGTATTCAAGTGCTTTACCGTTGATGGTAAGCTTTTTGTCCTGATAAGAGATCACATCACCTGGGACGCCAACGATACGCTTGATAAAATCGACACCTGGATTCACAGGGAAGTGAAAGACCGCAATATCCCCACGCTTAGGCTCGCCAGTTTCAATCCACACGTTATTGGTAATCGGGTTTCTAATCCCGTAAGCAGTTTTGTTGACCAGGATAAAATTACCCACGGGTAATGTTGGTGTCATAGAAGCTGATGGGATTAAAAAGTTACCGATTAAGAAACCACGTAAGATAAATACGATTAAAAACACACTAAACAAAGAGCGCGCATAATCAGCTAAAAATGGCGCCTTAAGGGCTTTGTTTTTTTGAATAAACTTGTGGCGGTCTTTCTTCTTCATGCCTTGAAGCTCACCCATAACGGGAGCTAAACGCTTAGGTTCAAATTTAAACTTATCAATAGCGGCAATAATGCCAGAAGCAATGGTCAGCACAAGCAGCCAAAAGCTAAAATCTATATTCATACTGTTGTCCTTGGATACTACACCGCCATCATTATACGGATTAGTCTAAAAATCGCCACGGTTTATTGCTTAAATCTATCGTTAGCGCTTGACACTAAAAAGAAAGCTCAATAGAATGCACCTCAGTTTTGGGATACCCAAAAGCAAAGTATCAAGTTTCCTAGTGTCCCCATCGTCTAGAGGCCTAGGACACCGCCCTTTCACGGCGGTAACAGGGGTTCGAATCCCCTTGGGGACGCCATAATTCAAAGGTCGCGATAGCGACCTTTTCTGTTTCTGTAATAATCGGTTCCTGGTGTTTAGGTCGTAATATGGGTTTGTCTTCTTTAACTGGAGTTATTCAGGTCGCATGTGCGGGAACAGGATCACATCGCGAATGGATGCGCTATCGGTAAAAAACATGACCAGGCGATCAATACCAATTCCCTCACCCGCGGTTGGAGCCAGACCATATTCTAAGGCACGGATATAATCGGCATCATAGAACATCGCCTCGTCATCTCCTGCATCTTTGGCGGCTACCTGCGCCTTAAAACGCTCCGCTTGATCCTCTGAGTCATTTAACTCAGAAAAACCATTGGCAATTTCACGACCGCCAATAAAGAATTCAAAACGATCAGTAATCAATGGATTATGGTCATTTTTGCGCGCTAGGGGTGACACCTCGGCTGGATACTCGGTAATAAAGGTTGGCTGAATCAAGCGATGCTCAACGGTTTCTTCAAAGATTTCCGTTTGTACTTTGCCTAGACCATAATGTGGTTCAATTTTAAGATGAAGCTTTTTAGCAATAGCAGCGGCTTCATCAAAATTAGCTAACTGTTCTCTGGTGATATCTGGATTGAAATGCAGAATGGAATTAAACATGCTCATGCGTACAAAAGGTTTGGCCAAATCGTAGTTTTGACCCTGATAGCGAATATCTGTTGTGCCTAACACCTCGTGTGCCATCTTACGCAGAAGATCTTCGGTTAAATCCATCAGGTCTGTGTAATCAGCATAGGTCTGATAAAACTCAATCATGGTAAACTCAGGATTGTGACGCGTTGACAAGCCTTCATTTCTAAAATTGCGGTTAATCTCATACACGCGATCAAAGCCTCCCACGACTAAGCGCTTTAAATAAAGCTCAGGAGCGATACGCAAATAAAGCGGCATGTCGAGGGCGTTGTGGTGCGTGGCAAATGGTTTGGCGGAAGCTCCCCCTGGAATAACGTGCATCATTGGGGTTTCTACTTCCATGAAGCGATGTTCATCAAAATAACGACGCATAAATTGAATGATCTTGGCACGCGTTTGAAAAACCTTGCGACTGTCGCTATTGGTCATCAAATCAACATAGCGCTGACGATAACGCATCTCCTGGTCCGATAAGCCATGGAATTTATCAGGAAGCGGGCGAATGGCTTTGGTTAATAGTTTAATACTCGTTGCGTGAACAGAAAGCTCGCCTGTGTTGGTTTTAAACAATGTGCCTTCAATACCAACAATATCTCCCAGATCCCAATGATCGGTAAAGCGCTCGTATTCACCTGCTGTCAAATCATTTTTGCGAATATAGGCTTGAATACGTCCTGACATATCTTGCAGCGTGATAAAGGAAGCTTTACCCATGATACGTTTAAGCATAATGCGACCTGCGATTTTGGCGTAAGGTTTATGCGCTAGCGCCTCAAGTTCGGCTTTTTCCATCGCGCCATACTTTGCCCGTAAACACGCAGCAGCAGCGTCGGGCTTAAAGTCATTGGCAAAACCAATGCCATTATTAACCCTGGTATGTGCTTGAAGCTTCTCTTTTCGCACCTGAATCTGGTTATTTTCTTCGATTTGTGCTTCTTCTTTGCTCAATACTTTATTCTGCATTTGCTCTGTCATTGCTATTACCTAACTTAACTTTTGCTTTGATTTATTGGCTCCGACCATCTTCCCGCCCACTGTCACCCTGTGCGAGGTTGCAGGAGTCATTTAAAAGCTGGATTCCCGCCTTCGCGGGAATGACCGTGACTTTTGTTTGGGCGGAAAATTTGCCTAAGCCGATTTATTTTATTTCTTTTACTGCCAACAATATTGCATATGTCCTTACATTAACGCAGGTAGAATTTTACTAACCTCCCAATCACAAACCCATTTTTAAACTGGCTTCAATAAAGCGATCTAAATCACCATCTAATACTGCCTGTGTATTAGTATTTTCAACTGAAGTTCTAAGATCCTTAATGCGTGATTGATCAAGCACATACGAGCGAATCTGACTCCCCCAGCCGATGTCTGATTTAGACGCTTCTAAAGCCTGCTTTTCGGCATTGCGCTTTTGCATTTCAAGCTCATACAGCTTCGATTTTAGCTGCTTCATCGCCTGATCTTTATTCTTGTGCTGGGAGCGATCATTTTGACATTGCACTACGATACCCGTTGGTTCGTGGGTAATTCTCACCGCGGAATCTGTTCGATTTACATGCTGTCCCCCAGCACCTGAAGCGCGATAAGTATCAATACGTAAATCGGCAGGATTGATGTCAATTTCTATTTCATCACTGATCTCAGGAGAGACAAAGACAGAGGCAAATGAGGTGTGGCGACGATTACCTGAATCAAATGGCGACTTACGCACTAAGCGATGTACCCCTGTTTCGGTTCTAAGCCAGCCATACGCATACTCACCTGCAAATCTAATCGTGCAACTTTTAATTCCTGCTACATCGCCGTCAGATACTTCAATCAACTCAGTTTTAAAGCCATGCGCCTCCCCCCAACGCAAATACATACGCATCAGCATTTGCGCCCAATCCTGTGCCTCAGTTCCTCCTGAACCTGATTGAATATCTAAAAAAGCATCATTGGGATCCATGGGGTTACTAAACATGCGCATAAACTCAAGCCTGGCAAGGGATGCTTCAAGCTCAGAAATTTCAGCCACCACTTCAGTTAAAATGCTTTCATCATCTGCTTCTTGCGCAAGTTCTATTAATTCAAACCCATCGGCAATGCCTTGTTCAATTTCTAAGACATTCTCCACTACCATTCCAAGTGCGGTCTTTTCTTTGCCAAGTGCCTGAGCATTCTCTGGATCATTCCAAATCTCTGGATTTTCAAGCTCCATGAGTACTTCGTCTAAACGCTCTTTTTTGTGTGTGAAGTCAAAGATACCCCCTAAGCGTATCCAGGCGTTCGTTCATCTCTTTCAGCTGAACTTTATAGCTATTTACTTCCATTAGAATAAATTCATTTTTTGGGTGTTAAAGTGGGCGACATTTTAGCATAACAATCGACAAAGAGCATATGAAAGCGGCGCTCAGGCGGGCTTTTTTATTTTTTGAAAATGCTTGTGCTAACTGTATTTGAAGGCTAGTTTGTTATTTTTAACCGTTAATTCAGCACGTCCGCCGCTGGCAAGTTTGCCAAACAGGATTTCTTCTGCCAGCGGTTTTTTAATGGTTTCCTGAATTAAACGCGCCATCGGGCGGGCGCCCATTTTCTCATCGTAGCCATGCTCAGCAAGCCATTCCTTCGCTTTGTCGTCAACTTCAAGCGACACTCCGCGAGGATCAAGCTGTCCTTGGAGCTGTGCGAGAAACTTATCAACAACCGACTTAACATCCTCTTTGGACAGTGACGCAAACTGAATAACAGCATCCAGGCGGTTTCTAAACTCAGGGGTGAAGATGCGTTTTAACGCATCCATACTATCAGGAGCACTATCCTGTTTAGCAAAGCCAATGGAATTTTTTTGCAATTCAAAAGCACCTGCGTTTGTGGTCATAATTAAAATAATATTTCTAAAATCTGCTTTTCTGCCGTTGTTGTCCGTTAATGTGCCATGATCCATGACTTGCAACAGCAGATTATAAATATCAGGGTAAGCCTTTTCAATTTCATCAAGCAGAACGACTGCATAAGGGTGTTTGGTTACTGCCTCGGTGAGTAGCCCCCCCTCTTCATAACCCACGTAACCTGGGGGTGAACCAATTAAACGAGATACAGTATGCCTTTCCATATACTCGGACATGTCAAAACGCAAGAGCTCAACACCAAGAAGATTGGCAAGCTGTTGAGTTACTTCGGTTTTACCAACACCAGTAGGACCTGCAAAAAGGAAAGATCCCCAAGGTTTATTGGGATCACGAAGTCCAGCCCTGGCTAGTTTAATGGTATCCACCATGGCTTCAATGGCTTCGTCCTGCCCATAGACAAGCATTCTTAAATCCTTGCCGAGGTTCACCATTGAGCTTTTATCTGATGCCGATACTGTTTTGGCAGGAATACGCGCAAGACGCGCCACCATATTCTCAACATCAGTGACATTAATTAATTTTTTCTTTTTTGCATTACCACTTGTGCGCTGGTATGCGCCAAGTTCATCGATAACATCAATCGCTTTATCAGGTAAAAAGCGCTCAGTGATGTATTTGGCAGAGAGCTCAGCCGCTGCTTGAAGTGCGGGCAAAGTGTACTTGATATTATGATGATCTTCAAAGTAAGGCTTTAATCCCTTTAAGATTTCATAAGTCTGCTCAATCGTCGGTTCCTCGACATCAATTTTTTGAAATCTTCGTGCCAGTGCGTGATCTTTTTCAAAAATCGTGCGGTATTCCTGATAGGTCGTAGAGCCGATACATTTTAAATCGCCTGAGGCAAGTGCTGGTTTGATTAAATTAGAGGCGTCCATCACACCACCAGAGGCAGCCCCTGCACCAACAATGGTGTGAATTTCATCAATAAATAAAATAGCACCCTCTTCCTCCTGGAGCTGTTTCAGTACTTCTTTAAAGCGTTTTTCAAAATCGCCACGATATTTAGTCCCAGCCAGCATCGTCCCCATGTCAAGCGAATAGATTGTCCCGTTGTCTAAGACATCAGGAACCTGCTTATCAACGATTTTCTTGGCAAGACCTTCGGCAATTGCGGTTTTGCCGACACCCGCTTCGCCAACCAACAGCGGATTGTTCTTGCGCCTGCGACACAGCACCTGTGTGACACGCTCAATTTCATAGTCGCGACCAATCAAGCGGTCAATTTTGCCTTTTCTAGCGCGTTGATTAAGATTAACCGCATATAATTCAAGTGGTGTTTTTTCTTTTTGCTCTTCTGCCGCAGCGCTTGAAACTGGTTGCTGGGCACTGCCCTGACCATTATTCGAGACTCCATGTGATAAATAATTAACAACATCAAGGCGGGTAATATTTTGCTGCTTTAAGAAATTTACCGCCTGACTGTCTTGTTCGCTGAAGATCGCAACTAAAACATTAGAGCCTTGTACCTCTCCACGACCTGAAGATTGCACATGAAACACCGCACGCTGTAATACCCGTTGAAACCCCAAAGTTGGCTGAGTATCTTTGCCATCTTCAGTAATTTTTGGGGTGGACTGTTCAATAAAAGTATTGAGTATATTTTTAAGCTCTGAGAGGTTTGCTCCACAAGCTTTTAAAACTTTTTTTGCATCTGCATTATCGACCAACGCGCTGAGCAAATGCTCTACCGTCAAATATTCATGTTTCAGGTCTCTGGCATGCTGAAATGCTTGATTTAACGTTTGTTCGAGTTCCTTACTTAGCATACAACGCCTGTAATTGTTTGTGTTTCCTTGCACAATGATAAACGAAATACAGGCACAAAAAAACTCGAATTACCAGTTTCGAGTTTTTTTTGCGAAAAAAATTAAAAGACCAGGGAAAGAGCGTCAAGCTCTACTGGTGATAAGCATCAGGGGGTGACCTGCTTTTTGGGCAATATCCATTGCTTTGCAAGCCATTGTTTCAGCAAGGTCTTTGGGATATTTCCCACATAACGCCTTGCCTTTATAATGCGCTTCCATAGTTACCCTTTCAGCATTTTGAGACCCAAGTTTAAAAACATTTTGCACTACCTCAAGCACAAACTCCATTGGCGTGAAGTCGTCATTAAGGACATAAACATTACGCACGAGTGCGCCATCCTGCTCAATCGCTGGTTGCTGAAAGGCGGTCTTAGTGTCTTTAGTCAGTTCGATATCAAGATCTAACATAGCTAACTCCTCTGGTTTAACTCAATCACTTGCTTCATATATCAACCACTGCATTCATGACCAAGGTTTGTAGTCATACGACCAAGTGGGCTGTGGGTCAAAACTAAAGTGATCACGTTTTGACCGCCGAGGAATTACAGCAAAAAGGAGTGCTAAATGCAAGTTAAACAGTGGTTAATACGCAATCAAATTTTAAGCCATGCTTTAGGATCACGTAACTAAGGGATTCCAGCGTGAAAATCGCACTATAGAATGCTGCAGTGAGTCATTTCCGTCTCAGCCAATCTTTGATCGGTAAAAAATCCGTATAGAGTTTTTCTTCGGCAGAACCTGCTCTAGGGTGGTAGTTATAAATCCATTTAACCAAAGGGGGCAGTGACATGAGAATGGATTCCGTGCGTCCTGCTGATTGCAGCCCAAAATGGGTTCCGCGATCAATCACAAGATTAAATTCGACATAGCGTCCGCGGCGATATAGCTGAAACTCACGCTCACGCTCGCCATAAGGAGTATCTTTGCGTTTTTCCAAGATAGGAGCATAAGCCTTAATATAATGATTGCCAATAGAGCGCGTAAAGGCGAAGCACTGTTCAAAATTCCATTGATTTAAATAATCAAAGAAGAGTCCACCAACACCGCGACATTCATTTCTATGAGGAAGATAAAAATATTCATCACATTGCTTTTTATATCTGGTATAAAGATCATCACCAAAGCCTTGACACGCATCATATGCCATGGTGTGCCAGTGAATGCAATCTTCTTCAAAACCATAAAAAGGCGTTAAATCGAAGCCACCACCAAACCACCAGACTGGATTTTCACCTTCTTTTTCAGCAATAAAAAAACGTACGTTCATGTGTGAGGTGGGTGCGTATGGGTTTAAGGGGTGAATAACAAGGGAGGCTCCCATAGCCTGAAACGAAAATCCTGTTAGCTCAGGTTTCATGCTAAGGATAGCTTCAGGTAGCGTTTGTCCTTGAATGTGGGAAAAATTAATCCCGCCTTTTTCAATGACCTGACCATTCTCCAGTACGCGAGTACGTCCGCCACCTTCGCCATTCTGGTATGACCAGTTATCTTCATGAAACCCGCTACCATCGATTTGTTGTAGTTGATGGCAAATGTCATCCTGTAGTTGAAGTAAATAGCGTCTAACTGGTTGAATATCGTATGGCGTTACCATGTTATCAGACAAGGCGCAGACCACTGCCGCCTTGTTTCGGCTTGTCTTTTGGTGGATTGACATCATTCTCGGTCTCCCCCTCATAAATATCAATACCATAGCCAAACTCTCTGGCATAAAGACCTTGAGAAGTTTCGCCAGCATAGAGCTCACGTACGGCTTCAATCGGGATTTGAAGCGACATGATTTTACCATCAAAAGTTGCATCGAAACGGATGTAGTAATCATCACAGTCAAACCGTTCAATCGCTTTGGGAGATATATTCAACAGTATTTTCCCATCGTCATCGACATAGTTCTCAGGCAAAATAACGCCATCGTATTCGGTGTCTATCAGCAGGTAGGGAGTCAGGTCGTGATCTATTATCCAGTCATACACAGGTTCAATCAAATAAGCGCGTAGCATTGGCATGGGATTTTTCCTTTCTTTTAGTTTCTAATACTTTTTCTAAATGAAACACGTGCAAACAAGCGCTTAGCATATTTAATCAGTGGCATTGCCTTCTCAGGCAAACGAATATCTAATTTGGGGAGATTATATAAAATAACGGCTAAGGAGCAGTCTACGATGCTGAAGTCTTCTCCCAACAAGTAAGGCTGCCTGCTTAAAATCGGATTCAGTGAGAATAGTGCTTTTAGCAGTGCAATTTTATTTGCCTGCCTCATATCCTCATTTTCGGCATTAAGTGCGTTGATTAAAAAAGGCATCCATTCAGTATCAATCTTTTTCGATAACATGCGCGCTTGGGCGCGTTCAAGTGGAAATACTGATAACAAAGGCGGGTAGGGGAATCGCTCTTCTAAGTATTCAAAGATAATATTGGGCTCGTAGACGATAAGATCTTTAGTCATCAGTGTGGGCACCTTGCCATAAGGATTAAGCTCATAGAGCTCCTCCAATTTATTTTCAACAGTTACATCAATGATATCTGCGCTGATATCTTTTTCGGCAAGAATCATCTTAATTCTGTGACAAAAAGGATCGTTACTATTGGTATATAAAGTCATTGATGATCGTTTGTTTTGAGCAGACATTTATCCCAATTATCCTTGTTTACTGGAGTTATTTACATTAGCTTGCGCATTATATACCACTCACCAGTCATTTTGCACCATTTCAGTGCGCAGAAATGTGTGGTGATAACAAAAAAGCCCCGCTTGGCATGTGCCAGCTGGGCTTTTGAATAAATACAAAGTTATACGAAAATAAAGATATTTTCTTAACGCTTGGAGAATTGACGTTTTCTACGTGCTTTTCTGAAGCCCACTTTCTTACGTTCAACTTTACGAGAGTCGCGAGTGATAAAGCCAGCCTGACGAAGCTCAGGCTTCAAAGTTTCATCAAAATCAACCAAAGCGCGCGCAATTCCTAAGCGAATTGCTCCTGATTGACCTGTTTCTCCGCCACCATGAACATTGATTTTGAAGTCAAAACTTTCTAGTGTGCTGGTTAATTCAAGTGGTTGTCTTACTATCATGCTTGCGGTCTTACGTCCGAAGTAGTCATCTAGTGGTAACCCGTTAACAATAATGCTGCCAGTGCCTTTTTTCATAAAAACACGAGCAACTGAGCTTTTGCGACGACCAGTACCGTAATTGTATGCTTGAGTCATTGTTCCTATCCTATCTTATATTTCTAAAACTTGTGGTTGTTGCGCTGTATGTGGGTGAGATTCACCAGCATAAACTTTTAGCTTTTTGTACATCGCGCGACCTAAAGGATTCTTAGGAAGCATGCCCTTAACAGCAGTTTCAATTGCACGCTCTGGATGTTGTGCTATCAGCTTTTCAAAAGAAATAGACTTAAGACCGCCAATATAGCCTGTGTGGTGGTAGTAGATTTTATCTTTTTGCTTGTTGCCTGTTACCGCAACTTTCTCAGCATTGATAACGATAATATAGTCACCCGTATCAACGTGTGGTGTGTATTCAGCCTTGTGTTTGCCGCGAAGGCGTCTTGCAACTTCAGTTGCAAGGCGACCTAAAGTTTTACCATTTGCATCGATCAAAAGCCATTCTCTTTTGACTTGATCGTCCTTAGCGCTAAACGTTTTCATCTTTGTTACCTTAAATTATTTATTATTAACTACTCAGTTTTGCTGATTCTGTTTAGGTTGGTTTAAACCTAAAAATTTAAGCGTGGCGATTCTATCATGTCAGCCGGTTAAATAGAAGGGCTAAATTTATGATTTAGGCGTTTTTGTAAAGCTGCTGTATAAATTACAATCATGGCAATTGTGGGTGTTATTTTTTTGGAAAAAAATGAAATGAGCATCTTTCTATTTGCAAAATTGCCGTTATAATTGGCGCACATTCGGAGAGATGGCTGAGCGGTCGAAAGCGGCGGTCTTGAAAACCGTTGACTGTAACAGGTCCGGGGGTTCGAATACCTCTCTCTCCGCCATAACCAATGATTTCACACTCGCAAAACCTTTTAAAACCAATCGATACAATAGCTTTTGGCGCAGAAGAAATCTTGCAATGCCGTCAGAAGTGCTTGAATTCACAGCAGACAACACAATGCGTAACGTAAGCACGACACAATGGAGTCGCATTAAAGACTTTGCACTTAAAACTCTTAATTTTTCTGATATTGGTGCAACCGATTGCAACCTGAGTGAGTATATTCCCAAATATCACCTGTGGATTGAACAGGGTTATCACGCTGAGCTTGAGTATATGACCAAACATGGCAGCAAACGTTACACGCCAGAGGAGCTTGTCGCAGGTACTAAAAGCGTTATCGTTGTGAGATTGAATTATTTACCGCAAAGCTATGATATTAAAAATATTCGTAAAAAATTAAGCACGCCCTCTGATAAGGCAGCTATTTCCATCTACGCCCACGGCAGAGACTACCATAAAGTTTTACGCAATAAACTTGTGAAATTATCTGAGTATATTCAAACGCTTTTCCCTGAATATGCGGCTCGTGTTTTCACTGATAGTGCACCAGTACTTGAAAAGCCCTTAGCCGAAAAGGCTGGACTTGGCTGGATAGGCAAAAACAGTAACTTGCTCCATCCCACGGAGGGCTCTTTTTTCTTCATCGGCTGCATTTATTCCAGTCTTGATTTTAGCGCATTTACCCAACCAAAGCCCCACGATCAGTGTGGCAAATGCCAGGCCTGTATTAAGGCTTGTCCAACTAACGCCATCGTTGAAAATCGAATGATCGATGCCAACAAGTGTATTTCATACTTAACTATTGAAAATAAAGGGGTTATTCCGATGGAATATCGCCAGGCCATTGGTAATCGTATCTACGGTTGTGATGATTGCCAGCTTGTGTGTCCCATCAATAAAAATGCACCAATAACATGCGAAAATGATTTTTTGGCGCGAGCATATTTAACCAACCAGACTCTCATTTCCCTCTCACAATGGTCAGAAGAAGATTTCTTGAAGCACACTGAAGGCTCAGCAATTCGCCGAATTGGTTACCAGTCCTGGCTTAGAAATGTATACGTTGCATTAGGTAATGCCCCAGCTTCGGCTGAAATTCTTGGCATTCTGTATCACGCTAGAAATAAGTACATCAACCATTCATTATTGCTAGAACACATCGAATGGGGGATTAGGGAACAAAGAGAAAAATGTCAGGTTTTCAGGATATCCCTATCCTAACCAATTCATCCATGTGGGTGGAGTGCTATCCATGTCTTCCTTTACTTTATCCTTTAGTTTTCAGGATATCCTTATCCTCATCAATTCATCCATGCGGGGGAGGGGCTATCCATTTCTACCTTCATCCGTTAAGGTTGCCATCCGTTGCTTGAGTGTCAGTATGGACAAAAGCAAAACGGAAATAAATAGGAGTTTAACTAAATCTTTGTGCGATATTTACCATTTCTATAAATTTTGATTATATTTTAATCACATTAAGATTTTGTCACAGCATAACAATCGCTTCAACCTCGATAAGCACATTTTTTGGTAGTCTGGTTACCTCAACACAAGAGCGTGCAGGCGGAGTGATTCCATCAAAAAATGAAGCATATACTTCGTTAAACAAGGCAAAGTCATCCATGTTTTTAATAAAGCATGTGGTTTTTATGACTCTTCCCATGGAGCTTCCTGCCGCTTCAATGACCGCTTTTAAGTTCAGCATGACTTGTCTGGTCTGCTCGTGAATACCACCATTTATCAGTTCGCCATTAGCCAACAATGGGATTTGACCAGATGTGTAAAGCACTCCATTTGCCTTAATTGCCTGCACGTAGGGACCTATGGCTTGTGGGGCATGATTAGTTTGCACAATTTCTTTCATTTTCGACCCTCATTTATTTTGGCGGTGATTATATTTATTTCTGACTATTGCGTTCTGTCGTGCTGAAAAGCACTGTCAACGGCTTTTCCAGCAGCTTTGCAAGCATTTCTATACTTTTAAAATTTATTTAAAATATAATCTAACGCTCTGGTTGGCAGCACTCTTTTGAGCAGCTTTGCAAGTAGCGTGAATTTAGTGATGCTATACCTAGGAGCAGGTTTTTTGGCTTCAAGTATTTTCTCAATCACTTTGGCGACAGCAATCACTTCTTTGTTAAATGGCACAGGTTTATGTTTTCCTGTCATTATTTTCTCATATTCCCTGATATGCACAGAGTCTTTCAGATCGATATTTTTTACAGTTTCCATTGAGTTTTCCCTGATCTTGCTCGTAATAGGACCCGTATTTAATGTGCTCATATATATGTTTGAGCCTTTTAACTCCTGACGCATAGTGTCAGCAATACCCTCGATTGCGTATTTACTTGCATTATATGCCCCTCTATATTTGAGGGAAACCAAACCCAAAACAGAGCCATGTTGGATAATTTTTCCATATCCTTGTTTGCGCATGACCTTTAGTATCACTCGGGTGAGATTGTGCAAAGCAAATACGTTTGTCTCAAATTGTTCTCGTAGATATTCGGTTGGAAGATCTTCAAGCGCGCCAGCCTGCGCGTATCCTGCATTATTAAACAGAGCATCGAGCTTATTATCTGTTTTTCTTAATATATCGGCTAATACCGCATTAATTTGCTCATCATTTCTAACATCCATCAAATAAGCATCAAATCCTTCGCTTATGAGCTGCTCAACGTCCGTTTGCTGTCTTGCACAGGCAAAAACGCAGTGCCCAAGCGTCTTTAAATATTTCGCTGTAGCATAGCCAATACCACCATGCGAACACCCTGTAATCAATATTGTTTGTTTTCTCATATCACTCAATCCAAATACACTTTTATTCTACCCATGCAGGTCTGCCATCAACATAATGTGCCTGCGCGCAAGCCAGATGCCACAGGTGACCATGATACCGATCAGAAAACTGCTGAAAAACAATACCTCCCATCCCCAGTTTGCTTGTATATTCCCCGCCAGTGGACCTACGAGCACCCGACCTAAAGAGTCGATGGAGCTTAACACCGCAAACTGTGTTGCGGAGAAGCTTTTATTCACTAGACTCATAATCATTGCGACAAGGACTGCCGTACCCATGGCTCCTACCATATATTCAACGGCAACCGAGATGACCATCAGATAATAATTTTGACCAACAAATGCCAACCACATATACATTAGATTGGCTGTTGCCATCATGAGACTAAACACTAAAAAGGTACGAAACAAGCCAAACCCCTTAGCAAGCATTCCACCCAACACAAGCCCAATGAGGGTAAAGACAAGTGCATTGGTTTTATACGAAAGTGCAATGGTGGTTTTATCAAACCCAAGCTCTGAAAAAAATACGGTATTAAGGGAAAAAGCTAACGCATCACCAAATTTGTAAAAAATAATAACCAGTAACACAGCGATTGCAACACCAAAGCCACGACGGGTAAAAAAATCGTAAAACGGCAAGATTACCGCATCGGCAAAGGTTTTTGGCTGATTTCTCACTTGAGCCTCTTGTGCCAGAAAAGTCCCCGTTATGGCAATTAGAAAAAAAGGCAGAAGCACCAACATCCCCTTTTGCCAGTCATTATCAAAATACTGCACAAAAATCAATAATAAGGCACCCGTTACCATCATCGCCACTCTGTAACCCAGCACCGACACTGCACTTCCCAAGGCGCGCTCATCTTCATTCAATACTTCTGTTTGATAAGCATTAATCGCGATATCTTGTGTTGCTGAGAAAAAACAGATTGCCAAGGCAATCCATGCAATGATCAGTGGCGATTGCACAGGAGAAAACTGGCTTAATAAAAACACGCAAAAGATCAGCAGGATCTGCATCAGCAGGATCCAGCCCTTTCTGTGTCCCAGATATTTAAAACTTATGCGATCAATGATGGGGGACCAAAGATACTTTATTGTATATGGCAGTGCCACAAGGGTTAGTAACCCAATATCTTTGATGCTAATACCCGACTCTTTATACCAAAGCGTGAGTGAAGACGCCGTCAGCATCAAAGGTAAACCAGATGAGTAACCCAAAAGAAACATCACCAGCATTTTGCGACTTTTAAATAAACCAGCAACGCTATCAATAGTGGCTGCTTTTAGCTGCTGTGAAAAACTCAGGTTCATTGTCTTCCCCTTACTTAGTTAAAAAATGACAGGTTCCTGCCACACTATCTTCCCTACTTCCAGTTGTCATAGAGAAAGGGATTTTAATGCGGTTAATATGGCAATAGGCAAACCATGCAAACGCCACCGCCTCAATCCATTCCTCATCAATGCCCAGGTGCTTAATTGGCTTTATGGTAATGTCTGGCAGCAATGTTTTTAAAAGTTCTAACAAAAAGTGATTGCGAGCACCTCCGCCACAAACATAAATTTCTTTTGTATCTGGCTGTGCTTTCACGAGCTGCTGTGCGATGGATTGCGTAGTCAAAGCGTGCAGGGTTGATTGAATATCTTGTGGCTTTTCATCGCCTGATAAAAACTGATTGAGCCAGTTTAAGTTAAAGTATTCGAGTCCTGTACTCTTTGGTGCTTCTTTGGCAAAATAAGGATCAGCGAGCATTTTATCTAAAACTGTGATTTGAATAACTCCACCCCTTCCCCATGAGCCACTGTCATCAAAAGGCTTGTGCTTATGCTTTTTAATCCACTGATCAATCAAAGTATTTGCGGGTCCCGTGTCAAATCCAATAAGTGGTTTATGTGGATGCAGGCAGGAGATATTGGCAATACCTCCTAGATTTAAAATAACTCGTGGATTCGACTCATGTGCAAAGAAAGCTTGATGAAACAAAGGCACCAAGGGAGCACCTTGCCCCCCAAAAATCATATCTTTGTTGCGAAAATCATTGATCACTGGTAATCCCGTCTGTGCCGAGAGCACATTGGCACTGACCAGTTGAATGCTGAATTTTATCTCACCTTCTGGGTGATGATAGACTGTCTGCCCATGGCAGCCTATCGCTTTGATTTGTGCTTTATCAAGCTTATGCAAAGCCAGTAGCTTATTGACGCATTCCGCATAGACCGCGCCTAAGGTGTAATCCAAATCGCCAAGATCATTGAGCGATACACTGTAATTATTTTGATAAATCTGATTTATTCTGTCTCTTATCTTTCCAGGATAGGAGAAGCTGGAATGTGCGATTAATTGAAAGTTAGTCGTATCAAACCCAGTGACCACACAATCAATAGCATCCATGCTGGTCCCTGACATAATACCCAGGTAATATTGCGCGCTCATTTGGACTCATTCACTTTAAGATTATTGATACTGAAATTAAGGCAATAATAACCATCATCGTACTACCAGCTCTTGCCAACAGTTTTGATAAATTCATCTGCTTTTTGTTCATTTTTTGCCAATGATGCTTTGTCAGCTTGCAGTGGCAATAACGAACCGCCACTGATTCTTGGCTGATCTTGCGCATTTTTGTACACCACCACTGGTACAGAATTAATCAGCCCTTTTAAGATGGTCATGTTATGGTTAAACTGCGCAATCTCCCTGGCACCAGGATTGACGATAGGGGGAATGCCCCCTTCCTCTTGAGCATCGTTAAACCCAGCTTCATTTTGTTTAAGTGCGTCAATGGGTGATGCAGCACTCAAAATAGCCATCACTTTTAACGGACTTGAGCGTTTCATAACACCGATGGGT
>JACCDZ010808209.1_pt1 | contig 22282 bp, 22 predicted proteins | sample 7449551 | NCBI WGS metagenome assembly JACCDZ01 (sample SAMN15323452, study PRJNA562643) | freshwater metagenome | isolation source: river surface water | place: USA:Blue River Watershed | collected 2017-08-18 | reverse complement strand
GCCGATGGTACTGCAAGGGTGACCTTGTGGGAGAGTAGGACACCGCCGGACTTAATTTAAGAAAATGGCCACCTTTCGAGGTGGCCATTTTCGTTTAACATGCATATATCAATACTGAGGAGAGTCACATGAGCGATCGCGAGTTCGGAAAACGGTCTGAAGAGGGCCGTCCGCGTCGTATTGGCCAATCTGGAGAGCGCAGCGCAGGCACTGGTAAGGGCCGCGGCGGTTATGACAAGAGGCAGGATGCACCGTCTGGTCGTGCGTCGCGTAGTGATGGAACCGCTGAATCCCGCCCGGAGTGGCAAAAGCGTGTGGCTCGCCCATTTAACCCAGAGAAGCCGAAGTCACCCGCCATTCCTGATGAGATCACCGAGAAGGAACTTGAGCTCGGGCTTCGTGTTCAGTTAAAGACCCTCACTCCTGAAAATGCTGAGAAGGTCGCTAGGCACCTTGCCATGGTTGGTTTACTTATTGACCAGGACCCAGACCTTGCACATCAACATGCTCTAGCCGCTGCTGAACGAGCTGGGCGTATTGCAATGGTTCGTGAGGTTGTAGGTGTAACTGCCTACACAGTCGGCGACTTTGCATTGGGGCTTCGCGAGCTTCTGACTCACCGCAGAATTTCTGGTTCCAACGATCAGCTGCCGCTGATTGTCGATTGTGAACGCGGCCTAGGGCGCCCTGACCGTGCCCTGGAGGTTGGTCGTTCGGTAGATCGCACGTCATTGCCAGTCAGCGTGCGCGTCAATCTTGCAATTGCAATGTCTGGTGCCCGGCTAGATCGGGGCGAGAACGACCTTGCACTGGCTGAACTTCAGATTCCTGAGCTCAATCCAAGCAGTGTTTTTGACTACTCGCCTGCGTTATTTCGGGCCTACGCGGACACTCTTGAGGTATTGGGGAAGGCCGATGAGGCAAAGCGTTGGTTCGACCTGGCCGAACGAGCGGATACCGCATTGGCTGGTAACCCTGGTCCGGAAGACGAGGTTTTTCAGGTCTTAGAGGAAATCGAGATTCCTGTCTTCGCCGAGCGTAAGTCTTGGGAGGGGGCTGAGGGTCGTGATCAGGGAGAGCGACCTAGGAACTTCGAACCACGTTCACCTCGTCGTGATGCGGACCGAGCCCCTCGGTCATTCGGTGGTGACGGAGACCGTCAATCACGCTCTCCAAAGAGTGATTCAGAGCGTCAGCCGCGCAGTTTTGCGCGCGATTCAGATCGCCAGCCGCGCAGCTTTGGTGGCCGCGCTGGTGGTGGTACTGCTGGTCGAGGCGATACTCGTGGCAAGGGTGGTTTTGGTGGCGGGCGCCCAGGAGGCGCGCGTGGCCGCTAGGGTTTGGGGTCAGTACGACGTAGTTCTTTCTGACCTTGATGGCGTGGTATTCGAGGGATCCCATCCAATCGCTGGTGCTGCGGAAACACTGAATAGTTTTTCTGCTGCCGGAATTCCGGTGGGCTACGTTACAAATAATTCATCAAGGCGGCCTGAAGCTATTGCCGAACAGTTGGCGGGATTTGGGGTCCACTGTGCGCCCGAGGATATCATCGGCTCTGGCAAGACTGCTGTTGAATTGTTGTCCACACTTATTGCACCGGGTTCCAAGGTTTTGGTCGTTGGCGGTGATGGTCTGCGTGCCCGAGTTATTGAGGGTGGTTTTGAGTTAGCCGTCTCCTCGGATGATCTGCCGGCAGCTGTGGTGCAGGGTTTTGCGCCAGATGTTGCCTGGAGAAACTTAGCGGAGGCCGCCTATTCGATTCAGCAGGGTGCCAAGTGGGTTGCCACAAATTCCGACTGGACACTTCCTCAAGAAAAGGGTCTTGCTCCGGGCAATGGAACTTTAGTTTCTGCCGTTCACACAGCTGTTGGCCAGTTGCCGTTGGTTGCGGGAAAACCTGAACCAGCGATTTATCAAACCGCCGTTAATCATTTTTCGGCCAAAGACGCGCTATTTATCGGTGACCGGATTGACACCGACATTGTTGGTGCCAACCGAGCAGGTTTGGACTCTGTATTGGTGCTAACCGGAGTTAGTACGCGCAGGGAAGTGCTTGGTATAAACGCCGCGGGGCGGCCAACCTTCATCGTGGCGAACCTTCAAGAACTATTGAAGCCCTACGATGCCCCCAAAAAGACCAAGCGAGGCTACGCGTGTAAAGATGCAGAAGTCGAGTTGCTTGGAAATAAGGTTTTGGTCACCCACGGTGATCCAAAGTCTTTGGGTGCGTTGAGAGCCGCTTGCGCTGTCATCTATAACTCTGCGGTGCCAATTCACGGCCTGGATGTTGAAGCTGCTCTCTACGAATAGGCTTAGAACATGTCTGATGATCTCGTTTTGAACGTTACCGATGCTGTCGCGAACATCAATGAATTGGCGCTTGAAGAGCAACCAGCCGCGTTTAGCAAGCTTCGCGACTTTCTTGAAGCTGAGCTAGATGGCTCTAATTCAACTTCAGCGGAATCTCGGTGAGAGTTGACGTTGCGCTAGTTGAGCGCGGTTTAGCTAGGTCACGCAATCAGGCGGCTGTATTAGTTGATGCGGATCGAGTGCTTATCAATGGCAAAGCTGCCAGGAAGGCCTCTCAGTCGATTCTTGATACTGACAAGATTCGAATTCTTGATGCTGTTGATTACGTAAGTCGCGCTGGGCACAAGTTAGCTAATGCATTGGATTCCTTTGCTGCCCTCGATTTGGTGGGTAAGACTGCCTTGGATGTCGGCGCCTCGACAGGTGGATTTACTGATGTTCTATTGAGGCGAGGCGTTAGTCGAGTTTTTGCAATTGATGTTGGGCATGAGCAAATGGTGCCCGAGCTCCTGGAAAACCCTAGGGTAATCAGCATCGAGGGTTTTAACGCTCGGGAGTTGTCGAAATCCGAACTTTCTGCGCGTTCAGGAGTCAAAGAATCTGAGATTTCGATTGATGTCGTTGTAGGTGACCTCTCCTTCATTTCTCTAACCCTGGTGCTAAAGCAGATAAGTGAAACCGCAGCGAATGCCGACATGGTCTTGCTCATCAAGCCTCAGTTTGAAGTGGGTAAGCAGTCATTAAGCGCTCACGGTTTAGTTACCGACCACCGGCTTAGAGCAGGTGCTATCAAGCAGGTCGTCGATGAAGCTCACTCCTTGGGACTCGGCATCAAGGGGCTAGAAAAATCCGAATTGCCCGGCACGCATGGAAATATTGAGTACCTTCTGTGGATTAGTTCAAACGAGCCGGTAAATCGGTCAAAATGGACTGAGCGGATTGAAAGTTTGGCTAAGGAGAGTAAATGATGGAACAGCGGTTTGTGCTGGTTGTGTCACACACTCGACGCGACGAGGCGATCTCGGCCGCCCAACAGGCTGTAAAACAATTGCTTGCTGCTGGCATTACGCCCGTTATGACTCAGGCTGAACGTGCAGACTTTGAAAAGCATCCAGATGCTGCAGCGCTAACTAGCCAAGTGCTCACACTGGGCAACCAGGTTGAGCTGAGTTCTCTGGAACTAGTGATGGTTTTGGGTGGCGATGGCACAATTTTGAAGGCCGCCGAGATTGTTCGTGAAAGTGCCGTTCCGCTAATGGGAATTAACCTTGGGCATGTGGGGTTCCTCGCTGAAAGTGAACGAGATGGCCTTTCGGATGCAGTGGACCGTGTAGCCAAGCGAGATTATTTAATCAAAGAGCGCCTGACCCTTGATGTGTCCGTGATTGTCGACGGTAACGAGGTCTTTCGCACCTGGGCCTTGAATGAAGCCACAATCGAAAAATCGGCACGCGAACGAATGCTTGAAGTTGTTGTCGAGGTCGAGCAGCACCCACTCTCGAGTTTTGGCTGCGATGGAATTGTGGTTTCTACACCTACCGGTTCTACCGCATATGCATTCTCTGCTGGTGGCCCAATCGTTTGGCCCTCGGTAGAGGCATTGCTGGTGGTTCCCCTGAGTGCACATGCTTTATTTGCCAGACCTCTTGTAGTGAAACCGGATGCATTGGTTGCTGTTGAAGTGCTACAAAGAAGCGCAGGTCATGGTGTGCTTTGGTGCGATGGTCGCCGAACCTGGGAGCTGCCGCCTGGCGCTCGAGTAGAAGTAGTGAGGTCTGATGTTCCGGTTAGATTGGCTCGTCTTCACCAGAGCAGTTTCACTGATCGATTGGTAAATAAGTTCTCGTTGCCCGTTGCCGGGTGGCGCGGCCCAGATGAGACTCAGACCCAGAAGAGCAGCTAGTGATTGAGGAAATCTACATCCGGGATTTGGGTGTAATTGAAGAGGCCCGCCTAGAGTTTGGTCGGGGCCTCACCGTACTTACTGGTGAAACAGGCGCGGGTAAGACCATGGTTCTTACGGCCCTGGGGCTGTTGCTGGGGGAGCGGTCAGATAGCTCCGCAGTTAGGCAAGGGGAGCAGCAGGCGCTAGTTGAAGGTCGCTGGTACCTTCGCGATGCGGCCGCCATTGCAGAACGACTCGAAGCTGCTGGAATCGAACTGGAATCCGGTGAGCTTATTTTGAATCGCTCGGTTTCTGCTGAGGGCAGGGGGCGTGCAGCAGCGGCAGGTCGTGCTGCACCGGTAAGTTTGCTCAATGAAATTGGTCAGCAGTTAGTTGTGGTTCACGGGCAATCGGATCAGATTCGACTCAAGTCTTCGACCGCACAGCGTGAAGCGCTGGACCAGTTTGCTGGCGGCGAGTTTGCAAACATCTTGGCTCAATACAGTAGAGAATTCGCACGCTGGCGTGAGTTAGTCAAAGAACTTGAATCGGCAAACCTAGCGCTCGAAACTCGAGACCAAGAAATAATGCAGCTCCGCGAATTGCTCGCAGACCTAGAGCAGGCAGAACTGCAACCCGGAGAAGAGGTTGCACTCAGCGAGCAGGCGGCCAAGCTTACCCACAGCGAAGAATTGAGAATTGCCGCAACAGCGGCGCATGAAGCACTGTCTACCGAGAGTTTTCAGGGCGAATCAGATGCCATCGGTCTGTTGGGGCAGGCGCGCAAGGCTCTAGAATCAGTTTCCCATCACGACCCTAGCCTTCAGGCGCTCGCCGAGAAGGCCAAAGACCTCGGTTACCTGCTCAATGACCTAGCGGCAGATGTGTCTAGTTATCTGGCTGATATCGAGGCAGAGGGTGAGCAAACGCTAGAACAAGTCCAGCAGAGGCGCTCTCAAATAACCTCGTTGACCAAAAAGTACAACTGCACTTTCGATGATTTGTTAGAACTCGAAAAATCAGCTGCCACCAAATTGCTCTTGCTAGATTCGGGAGCTGCATCAATTGACGCGCTCACCGCAGAGATTGAATCTGTTTTTGAATCAGTTAGAACCCTTGCAGCTCAACTAACAAAGCTTCGCACTGACGCGGCCAGAGCATTAGCTGAGCAGGTCAACATTGAATTAAAGTCCTTGGCTATGCCAGGTGCCTCGCTGGTAGTAGAGGTTAGCCCTGCTGAATATGGTGTTTTGGGCGCCGATTCGGTATCGATTCAGCTCAGTTCCTATGCAGGCGCAGAACCTCGACCTCTGGGCAAAGGCGCCAGCGGCGGCGAGTTATCGAGAATCATGTTGGCTATTGAGGTTGTGCTGGCAAAAACTGAACAAGCACCGACTTTTATCTTCGATGAGGTTGATGCGGGAGTTGGCGGCGCGGCAGCTATTGAAGTTGGCCGTCGACTATCGATGCTGTCAAAACAGGCTCAAGTAATTGTGGTGACTCACCTGGCGCAGGTAGCCGCATTCGCAGATCGGCACCTTAAGGTCTCCAAGACCAGTACTGAGAGTTTCACTGCTAGCGATGTCGCTAGCTTGACTGGGCAAGCCAGAGAGATCGAGCTGGCACGCATGCTATCTGGTCTAACTGAGTCTGAAACCGCACTTTTACACGCTCGCGAACTACTTGAATTGGCCAACAAAAGTTAATTAACTTTCGGCTGAGGCGCTTCGGGGGGTCTTTTTGAAGCCTCAATTTGGTAGGCTGGTATTCCATGGTAGAAGCTATGGATTCCGGTATTACACGTCACATTTTCGTCACCGGAGGTGTTGCATCATCTCTTGGTAAGGGCCTGACTGCTTCGAGTTTGGGAAACCTGCTTCGAGCTCGCGGCCTCAAAGTTGTGATGCAAAAGCTGGATCCGTATCTGAACGTAGACCCAGGCACCATGAACCCTTTCCAGCACGGCGAAGTATTCGTGACTGATGACGGTGCAGAAACCGACCTAGATATTGGCCACTATGAGCGATTCTTGGACATTAACCTTGGTCAATCAGCCAACGTAACTACCGGCCAGATTTATTCGACAGTAATCGCGCGTGAACGACGCGGCGAGTACCTGGGTGACACCGTGCAGGTGATTCCACATATCACCGATGAAATCAAGCGTCGCATGCGTTTGCAGGCGCACGATGCCCCGGCACCGGACGTGATTATTACTGAAATTGGCGGCACCGTGGGTGACATCGAGTCGCACCCGTTTATCGAGGCTGCCCGTCAGATTCGTCACGATGTAGGCCGCGACAACGTTTTCTACGTTCACGTGTCTTTGGTTCCTTATCTTGCTGCCTCAGGAGAGCTCAAGACCAAGCCAACACAGCACTCGGTTGCAACCTTGCGCTCAATTGGAATTCAGCCAGACGCAGTGGTTTGCCGTTCTGATCGCCCACTGCCTGCATCGATCAAGAACAAGATTGCTTTGATGTGCGACATCGATGTTGAAGCCGTGGTTAACGCTGCCGATGCCTCAAGCATCTACGACGTTCCGACTGTGATCAACGACGAAGGTCTGGACAGCTACATCATTAACCGCCTTGGTTTGCAGAACAAGGCTGGCGAGGTGGACTGGAGCCGTTGGCAGGGAGTTCTTGACGCCGTGCACCACCCACAGCACGAGGTGAACATTGGTCTAGTGGGCAAGTACATCGACTTGCCAGATGCTTATCTGTCGGTCACAGAGGCACTTCGCGCCGGTGGTTTTGCAAACATGGCAAAGGTAAACATCAAGTGGATTGCCTCGGACAGTTGTGAGACCGAGGAAGGGGCAAAGACCGCGCTTTCTAATCTCGATGCAATTTGTGTACCTGGTGGATTTGGTGTCCGAGGAATCGAAGGCAAGCTAGGCGCACTCAAGTTCGCTCGTGAGAACCAGATTCCTACCTTGGGTCTATGTCTTGGTCTGCAGTGCATGGTGATTGAGTATGCACGCAACGTGGTTGGACTTGAAGGTGCATCATCCACTGAGTTCGACCCTGAAGCCAAGTACCCGGTTATTGCAACCATGGCCGAACAAGTGGATATTTTGGCGTCAGGTGATTTGGGTGGCACCATGCGTCTTGGGCTCTACACAGCCAAGCTGAAGCCTGGCTCGATTGTCGCAGAGGTTTACGAGTCAGAGTCGGTTGAGGAGCGCCACCGCCACCGCTACGAGGTAAACAATCACTATCGCCCGCAAATCGCTGAGTCTGGATTGGTGTTCTCTGGCACATCCCCGGATGATCACTTGGTGGAGTTCGTTGAGCTACCTCGTGAGGTTCACCCTTACTACGTGGCTACGCAGGCTCACCCAGAATTTAGGTCAAGACCGACCAAAGCCCACCCGCTTTTCAAGGGACTAGTTTTGGCTGCAATTGCTCGAAAAGAAGCAAACCAACTCTTCGAAGTTAAAGATGCCTAAAGACCAACCAGTCGATTTTGGGGTTTCCAAAAGCGAGTTGGTTTTCGAAGGCCGCATTTGGGATGTGCTTCGCGAGACATTTGACTACCTTGGCGAGCCATTGGTGCGCGAGTTTGTTTCGCACCCAGGAGCAGTTGCGATCTTGGCGCTAAATGAAGATCAAGAAGTTTTGCTGATCCGTCAGTACCGGCACCCAGTTCGCTCTTACCTTTGGGAGATTCCGGCTGGTCTTCTGGACATGGCTGGCGAGAGCACAATTGAAGCTGCCAAACGCGAACTACTTGAAGAAACTGGATTTATTGCTGTGCAGTGGGAGGAACTTACTCAGTTTCACACCACTCCGGGTGGAAACAATGAAACCATCACCATCTTCTTAGCGACCAAACTTCGCCATCAGGGCCATGACTTCAACCTAGAAGGTGAAGAGCAGGATATGGTCGCCGAATGGGTGCCGCTTAGGCAGGCGCTTTTCGATGTTTTATCGGCCAACATCAAGAACCCAAGCGCAGTGGTGGGCATTATGGCTTTGGCTCACAAACTAGGTGTTTCGGCAAGTGCCTAATCTGCAATCGAGTTTCGATGCCTTCTTGAGGCATCTTTCGATTGAACGTGGCGTTGCTGCCAACACGCTTAATGCATACACCGGTGACCTTCGCCGTTACCTCGACTTTCTTCAAAACCAAGGCTTAGTCGAAATTTCCGAGATTAGTGAACAGCACATAAGTGCCTTTAGCCGCTCGCTAGTTATCGAAGCAAAATTGTCATCACGCACTGTTGCCAGAGTTCTCGCAGCAGTGCGCGGCGCCCACAAATTTTGGCTTCAAGAGGGATTGATTCGACAGGATCACGCGCACAGCGTCAAGCCACCAAAAAGCCTTCGGAGTATCCCTAAAGCAATTGCCTTGGAGCAGGTTGAGGCTCTGCTAGCGGCTGCAGGACCTGACCCAATGCAGGACAGTCAAGAGGCGCATGACCCGGTTCGAATTAGGAACCGCGCCATTCTCGAGCTTCTCTATGCCACCGGCGCACGAGTAAGCGAAGTTACCGCTATTGACCTTGACGACATTCTCGACCCCACTCTAATTCGGTTATTTGGGAAGGGGTCTAAAGAGCGAATTGTTCCGGTCGGAAGCTACGCGCAAAAGGCAGTTTCTCAGTACTTAGTTAGGGTCAGGCCGACACTCGCAACTGCTGGCAGAGGCACCCCAGCTTTATTTCTGAATCAACGTGGTTCAAGATTGAGCAGGCAGAGTGTCTGGCAAATAATCAATGATGCGGCCCAGGTGGCTGGTTTTAGCACCGAAATTTCACCCCACACACTTCGGCATTCTTTTGCCACTCATTTGCTTGAGGGTGGAGCTGATGTGCGAGTTGTCCAAGAGCTGCTGGGGCATGCATCTGTTGCCACAACACAGATTTATACATTGGTCACAGTTGATCGGTTGCGTGAGATTTACGCGACCAGTCACCCACGTGCCCAAAAATAGTCACAGTGCACCGGTAGGCTATTGCTAGCACCTAAAAGCGGAATTTCGGGAGGAAATCATGGCTACTGCAAAGAAGGATCCAACGGATACTCGTTTTGCTGTACCAAAGCCGCTCAGTTCTCATGGCCCAGCTCGCATTATTGCCATGTGTAACCAAAAGGGTGGTGTGGGTAAAACCACAACATCAATCAACATGTCTGCAGCGCTCGCTGAATATGGCCGCAAGGTGTTGCTAATCGACTTTGACCCGCAGGGTGCCCTGTCAGCTGGCTTGGGTGTAAACGCCCACGATGCCACCACCATTTATGACTTAATGCTTGATCGCTCCTTGGATCCAAAGTCTGCAATCCAGCACACAGCAGTAGCAAACCTTGACGTAATCCCGGCAAATATTGAACTCTCTGCTGCCGAAATGAAGCTGGTCAATGAAATTGCTCGAGAGCAGATTCTCGCCAAGATTTTGAAGCAGGTTTCTGACGATTATGACCTAATCATCGTCGACTGCCAACCTTCCTTGGGTTTGCTAACTGTCAACGCACTTACTGCCGCACATGGCGTGATCATTCCGTTGGCAACCGAGTTTTTCGCACTTCGTGGCGTTGCAATTCTTGAGGACATCATCAGCAAGGTTAAAGAGGGTTTGAACCCGGCGTTGCAGTTGGATGGAATTTTGGCAACTATGTTTGATCCTCGCACCCTGCACTCGCGCGAGGTGCTTGAGCGCCTGCACGAGGCATTCGGCGAAAAGGTCTTCCGCAGCGTAATCAACCGCACGGTGAAGTTTCCCGATGCAACTGTTGCCCAGGCCCCAATCACATCGTTCGCGCCTGAATCAGAGGCAGCAAGTTCTTATCGAACCGTAGCTAGAGAGCTTGTTTCTCGTGGCTGCGCCCCATAACCAAGAAGCGATCGAAGCTGTCGAAAAAGGCTCTGGTTTTGCTGTCACACTAGGCAATTTCGAGGGTCCGTTTGACCTGCTTCTCTCGCTCATTTCGAAACACGAGATGGACATTACTGAAGTCTCGCTGAGTAAGGTGACTGACGAATTCATCTCTTACCTAAAGAGCCTGGATGACAATGAGGAACTTGAGCAGGCATCCGAATTTTTGGTCATTGCCGCCACTCTTCTAGATCTCAAAATTGCTGGGCTATTGCCTAAGGGTGAGGTCGTCGATGCTGAAGATGTGGCACTGCTTGAAGCTCGAGACTTGCTTTTCGCTAGATTGCTGCAGTACCGGGCTTTCAAAGAAATCAGTAGTTGGTTTAGCACTGCATTAGGGATTGAGGCTCAGCGAGTGCCTCGCGATGTGCGCATCGAAGAGCGGTTCCGCAAACAAAAGCCCGAATTGGTCTGGACCCTAACCCTTGCCGAATTTGCTACTTTGGCACAAGAAACACTCACGCCTCGTGAGGTTCCATCTGTGGGCCTGACCCACTTGCATGCTCCTCGAGTCAGCATTCGCGAGCAGGCTACCGAAGTCATCGCCATGCTGCGTAAAGGCTCAAATGTGACCTTCCGAGACTTAATTGGCTCGGTCAAGGACCGTGCTGTTGTTGTAGCTAGGTTTCTTGCCGTACTGGAGCTTTATCGCCTGGCCGCCATCAGTTTTGAGCAGGATTCGCCACTCGGCGATCTGAAATTGGCTTGGCGAGCTGAAAACTTTGACGACGAACAACTAGCCACCCTTGGAGCTGACTATGACTCTTGATGCAACCACAAATTCATCGGCAGAAATGCCTGGAGATGACCTACGGGGTGCCGTCGAAGCAATTCTGATGGTGACCGATGTTCCGCTAACAGTTGTAGCTTTGGCCACCGCACTTGAAAGCCCAGTTAATGAGGTTCGTGAAGTTGTTGCTCAGCTAAAGCTAGATTATGACGGCCTAGGCAACGGGCAGCGTAGAGGCTTTGAACTTCGTGAAGTCGGCGGCGGTTGGCGCATTTTTGTGCGTTCTGACTACGACTGGGCTGTGAAGATGTTCATAGCCAACGAGAACCCAACAAAATTGAGCCAAGCAGCCCTTGAAACGCTAGCTGTCATTGCCTATAAACAGCCAATCTCACGCGGCCAGATTGCTTCAATCCGTGCCGTGAATGTGGACTCCGTAGTTCGCACACTTTTGAGCCGCGGGCTGATTACAGAGTTGTATACCGACTCTGAATCAGGCGCGATTCACTACGGCACTACAGAGCTTCTCCTCGAAGCCCTGGGTATCAATTCCCTTGATGAGATGCCGCTTATCAGCCCATACCTACCAGATGCGAATAGTGATTTCGATGACAAACATTAGTAATGAGCCAGAGGGCGTACGCCTTCAAAAAGTTATGGCTGCCGCCGGCGTGGCTTCAAGACGAGTCTGCGAGGACTACATCGTTCAGGGGCGAGTGAAGGTGAACGGCAAGGTTGTTACCGAGCTCGGCACCCGAATCAATCCTGAGGTTGACAAGGTGACTGTCGGAGGTAATCCAGTTCAGCTGGATAACTCTCGCGTTTACTTGGCCTTGAACAAACCTAAGGGTGTCGTGAGTACGATGGCCGATGAAAATGACCGCCCGGATCTTTCTCAATTTGTGGTCGGTTACGACCGTGTTTTCAACGTGGGTCGGTTGGACTCTGAAACCACTGGACTAATCATCATGACTAATGATGGAGACCTAGCTCACAAACTTGCTCACCCTAAATTTGGAGTCACTAAAACCTATGTGGCCCGGGTTGAGGGCGTGGTAACCCCAGCTATCATTCACAAATTACTCAGTGGTTTTGATCTTGAAGATGGCTTCATCAAGGCAGATAAGGCCCACATCGTGGATGTTCAGCCTGGTGAAAGCTTGGTCGAGGTCGTGCTGCACTCCGGCCGCAACCGCATTGTTCGTCGAATGTTTGATTTTGTCGGTCACCCGGTCGTGGGTTTGGTTCGCCGTCAGTTTGGACCAATCCAACTAGGTCCGCTCAAAGAGGGTCGAGTTCGCGAACTAAGTAAAATAGAGGTTGGCGCTTTGTTGAAGGCGGCCGAAGGAAAGCCAGAACGCGCTCCTCGACCACCAAAAGGGCAAAAACCTGTGGCCAAGCAGAAGAGGCGGTAGTTATGGCAATCCGAGCCATTCGTGGAGCAATTCAACTAGACGTTGATGAACGCGAGCACCTGCTGAAGTCGACAGCCGAGCTCTTGACCAAGACTTTGCACGCAAACAACATCGAAAATGGACAATTAGTATCAATTCTTTTTACGGCTAGTCCAGATGTGACAAGTGAATTCCCTGCCCTCGCAGCTAGGCAAATTGGGCTAACCGATGTTCCATTGATGTGCTTTGCGGAAATGGACGTCAAGCATGCGTTGCCGCGAACCATCCGAATTATGATCACGGCCGACATCGACAAGAGTCGCACCGAGATTCAGCATGTCTACCTGCGCGGTGCGACCGCACTCAGATCGGACATTGCTCAGTGACAAAACTAGCCGGCACTGTTCGCGTAGTTGGCGCAGGCCTGCTCGGGACCAGTCTTGGCCTTGCTCTAAGCAAGCAGGGCATAGATGTTGTTATTGCCTCCCAGTCTCAAAAGAGCGTTGATTTGGCCGTTGGGTACGGTGCGGGGCGTCTACCTCAAGACTCGGATAACCCTCAACTTATCGTTGTCTGTGTTCCACCTTCAATCACCGCAGCGGTGGTCGACCAAGAATTACGGGCTTTTCCTGAAGCCGTCGTAACCGACGTGGCCAGCGTTAAAGGCAGAATCATCCATGATTTGCGTGCGTTGAATGCCCCCATCGAACGTTATGTCGGCTCGCACCCGATGGCTGGGCGTGAACGTGGGGGAGCCATTGCTGGGCGTTCCGATCTCTTTGTTGGTCGACCATGGGTGATTACAGCCAACGAGAGCGTGCCAGATTCTGCAGTGGAATTAGTCGCAGACCTAGCTGCACGAGTTGATGCGGCGGTAATTAAAACTTCAAGTGACGATCACGACCGCGCCGTTGCCTTGGTCTCTCACGTTCCGCAGGTCATTTCGAGCCTTTTGGCGGCCAGATTAGTTGGCGCCGAAGAAGCTGATGTTGCTCTAGCGGGGCAAGGTCTTCGCGACACCACGCGTATTGCAGCAAGTGATCCAGCTCTTTGGGTTCAGATTTTTCAGGCCAACTTGCCTGCTGTTTTGCCAGTATTGAAGAGCTTCCAACAAGATCTGAGCTCCCTGATTAGCGATATCGAGTCCGGCGAATCTTCAAGAGCGTTCGAGTCAGTGATGCAAGCTGGCAATGCTGGGGTGAATCGCATTCCAGGAAAACACGGTGGTAAGCACACGAATTACTCTCAGGTAGTGGTCATGGTGGCTGATAAACCTGGAGAGATTGGTCGTTTGCTTACTGAGGTTGGCCAAATAGGCGTAAACCTAGAAGAGTTCCAACTAGAACACTCGCCGAGCGCACCAATCGGTTTGGCTGAAATATTTGTTCTGCCAGAAGTAGCCGAGTATTTAACCGAAAAGTTGATAGAACGCGGCTGGAGAATTGCCTGATGGGAATCTTTGTAATTGCCATTGACGGACCAGCCGGCTCTGGTAAGTCGAGTGTTAGCAAAGAAGTAGCCAGGCGCCTGGGCTTTGGTTATCTGGACACTGGCGCTGCCTACCGCGCATTAGCCTGGGCATCTATCAACCTTGCCGGTTTCCAGCTTGAAAATTTGTCAACTTTAGATTTGGCTCAAGAGTTTGACTATGCAATTTCACTTGACCCAGACAACTACTGGGTAAAAGTGGGCGGTGTCTCGGTGACCGAGCAAATTCGCGAAGCCGAAGTAGCCGAATCAGTTTCTGCTGTGGCAAAAGTAACGGCGGTCCGCCAATACATGAATAAACTCACCCACGAGCTAGTGGCAAAATCAGGAAAACCTGGCGTGGTGGTCGAAGGTCGGGACATCACAACTGTAGTTATGCCCGAGGCTGAATTAAGAATTCTCATGACGGCCAGCGAAGAGGTTAGACTTAACAGAAGAGCAGCCGAACTTTCAGAGGTTTCGGCTGCAAGCCTCAAGCGTCAAGTATCCGAACGTGACGCCAGCGACTCAAGCGTCGTTGACTTTATGACTCCAGCTCCTGGAGTCCAATTAGTGGATTCAACTGATCTCAATTTCAATCAGACGGTTTCAGCCGTTCTGACATTGGTGGAACAGGTGAAGCCTAAGGAAACCAATGAGTGAAAAAGAATTTAACGCAGAACCTGTGACGCCCGAGTTTGTTGAGCGCCTCAGGAATATGAGTACCACTGAGGAAGAAACACGCGTCCGTGCTCTAAGAACCGGTCTTGACGAGTACGACCTTGATGAAGACGACCTAGAGGTCATCGAGCACGACGAAGACTATGAAGATGGTCCACGTTACTTGCCTGCTCTGCCTGTTTTGGCAATTGTTGGGCGCCCAAACGTTGGTAAATCTGCTTTGGTCAACCGAATCCTTGGTAGGCGAGAAGCAGTTGTCGAAGACAAACCGGGCGTGACTCGCGACCGCGTTTCGTATAAAGCCGAATGGAACGAACGCAAGTTCACCTTGGTTGACACCGGCGGCTGGGAGCCAGATGCCAAAGGCATTGACCGTTCGGTAGCCTTGCAGGCCGAAATTGCAGTTGAACTTGCCGATGCAGTGCTGTTTGTAGTCGATGCCATGGTTGGTGCCACCAGCACCGACGAGCGTGTGGTGAAGATGCTTCGTGCATCCGGCAAGCCTGTGATTTTGATTGCCAACAAGATTGATGATGTTCGTCAAGAACCAGAGGCTGCCGGTCTCTGGAGCCTTGGGCTAGGTGAGCCTCACCCGGTTTCGGCTCTTCACGGCCGAGGCGTTGCCGACATGTTGGACGCAGCCATGGCGATTTTGCCAAAGGTATCTGCGGTTGCCAAGGAGGAATTCGGTGGCCCTCGCCGCGTTGCGCTCATCGGGCGCCCAAATGTGGGTAAGTCATCGCTGCTAAACAAAGCAGTGGGATCTGAGCGTGCCGTTGTCAATGACCTTGCCGGCACAACTCGGGACCCTATTGACGAGCAAGTAGAGCTTGGTGGCAAGATTTGGCGCTTTGTAGATACCGCTGGTATTCGCCGCCGCGTGCACCTGACTCAAGGTGCAGACTTCTACGCCTCCCTTCGCACAGCCGCTGCACTAGAGCGCGCCGAGGTCGCAGTAGTGCTATTCGACGTGACTCAGCCGATCAGTGAAGCAGATATTCGCATTGTTGACATGGCGCTGCAGAGCGGGCGAGCCCTAGTTCTTGCCTTTAACAAGTGGGATGAACTTGATGACGAGCGCCGCCGCTACCTTGAACGTGAAATCGAACAGGATTTGGCTCACGTTGACTGGGCTCCGCGAGTGAACATCTCGGCAAAGACTGGCCGTCACCTAGAGAAGTTGGTCCCAGCTCTAGAAGTTGCTCTGGATTCATGGGATCAGCGAATTGCCACTGGAAAACTTAACGCCTTTGTTCAAGAGTTGGCTATGGAGACTCCGCACCCAGTTCGTGGCGGTAAACAGCCTCGAATCTTGTTTGCAACTCAAGCCAGCAGCCGTCCTCCAAAGTTTGTTCTCTTCACAACCGGATTCTTGGACCCGGGTTACCGCCGCTTTATTCAGCGTAGATTGCGCGAAACCTATGGTTTCGAGGGAACTCCGATTGAGGTTGGCATGCGTGTGCGCGAAAAGCGTAAGCGTTCGTAGAAATACACTTTGACTATGGCAGAGCAGCAACAACTTAGTCTTAGGCAGCAGTTTTTGACGCTGCCTAACTTGCTGAGCATGCTCCGTCTGGCCTTAGTGCCAGTCTTTCTATTGCTGCTAATCAACCGCCATTTTCACAGTGCCATTTTGGTATTGGCTCTGGCAAGCTTGACCGATTATCTTGATGGCTACTTTGCTCGCAAATGGAACCAAGTTACTAGGCTTGGTCAACTGTTGGATCCAGCGGCCGATCGCCTCTACATTTTTTCGACCTTGGTGGGGTTAGCTGTTGCCGGAATCATTCCTTACTGGTTGATGGCGGTCATTATTGGGCGAGATGCCGTACTCAGCGTGGCGTATGTAGTATTGGCCAACCATGGCTACGGGCCACTTCCCGTGCACTATTTGGGTAAGGTTGCGACATTCTCTCTGCTTTACGCCTTTCCTCTCCTCCTGATGGCTGAAATTTGGCCCTTGGTGGCGTGGCTACTACCTCTTGCGTGGGCATTCGCTTTATGGGGAGTGGGCTTGTACTGGTGGGCTGGATATGTCTACCTTCGCCAGGTGCGCTACGTGGTGAAAAATGACCCTATCGATGTCAAGTAGGCTAAACACCTAAGGAGTTTGGGGATCATGAATTTTTCAGAGTTGAGTTTTGGGGGCTCTTCCGACGAAGTTGAATCAACCATGCGATTCAACGATGGTCTATTGGCGCAGTCTGGGCCTGCACTGTCAAATGAGGAAGACGCGGCAATCAGTGCTCTTCCTTCAGGTTCGGCGCTATTGATTGTTCAGCGCGGCCCAAATGAGGGTTCAAGGTTTCTGTTGGATCAGGACGTAACCACAATTGGCCGACACCCAAATGCTGACATTTTTCTAGATGATGTGACCGTATCTCGGCGCCATGCAGAATTCCACCGTACTGGTGCAAATTTTGAAGTTAAGGATTTGGGTTCACTGAACGGCACCTACTTTGAGGGTGAGCGAATTGATGCAGCACGCTTAGTGGACGGCTGCGAGGTCCAGATTGGCAAATTCCGCATGACTTTCTATGCTTCAAAACTCGATGGTGGTGCAAGCGCATAGTGGCCGAATTAGCACCAGCCAGTATTTTTTCTGCACGCCAGGTCAAACTTTTCAACATCGGCCAAGTGCTTGCGGTTCTAAGTCCTGATTTTCCAGACCTAACCCCGTCCAAGCTGCGCTTCCTTGAGGAACAGGGGCTGGTTTCCCCTCAGAGAACCAATTCGGGGTATCGCAAATTTACCGAAATTGATATCGAGCGCATTCAAATTGTGCTGGAACTGCAGCGCGATCAGTACTTGCCGCTCAAGGTGATTCGCGCTTATTTGGCTGACTTAGATGCAGGAAAGCAGCCAAGTCTTCCGGGCAGTTCCGCTCCGGCACCTCAGCTCAGTGGCGCGCGAAACAAGCGGTTCACCACACTAGAGCTGACTACCGAGACCGGAATTACGGACGCTCTTATTGCAGAGTCACAGGATGTCTCGTTAATTGGTCAAGAGCCATTCGATGTTTCGGATGTTGAAATTGCCCGTTCGATTGTTCACCTTCAGAGATTCGGTATTGCCCCTCGTCACCTACGTGGCTTGAAGGCTTCCGCAGATCGCGAAATTGGAATCATCGAGGGAGTAGTCGCGCCGGTTTTGTCTAAAAAGGACACCGGTAGTCGCTCGCGTGCAGCCCACTATGCCGCCGAGATCGAAAGTCAATTTTCGGCGATTCGATCGGAGCTGATTCGCTCGGTCATCGACAAAATCGATGGCTAATTTAGCTCGAGAAATACGCGACACGCCGAGGGTTTAAATTAACAGAGCATAACGCCTGCCACCGACAACAATTAAACCTGTACTTGAACGTTAACCGGAGAGGAGCCTAAATGTCTGTAAACGAATCTGACAACCAGATCGACTACTCGCAGAACATGCTCTTCACCGACGGTTTGCCTTCAAGTGACCCAAAAGTTGGTTACCGCGGAACCTCAGCTGCTGCTGCCTGTGGCATCAGTTACCGTCAGCTTGACTACTGGGACCGCACCGGCTTGGTTCAGCCAAGCGTTCGCGGTGCAGCAGGATCTGGCTCGCAACGACTTTATGCCTTCCGCGACATCTTGGTTCTCAAGCTGGTCAAGCGCTTGCTAGACACCGGAGTATCTCTGCAGCAGATTCGTGTCGCAGTCGATCAATTGCACGCTGCGGGAATTCGAGACCTTGCTGAAATCACACTTATGTCCGATGGTTCCCGCGTCTACCTCTGCACCACTCAGGACGAAGTTCTCGACCTTCTTGGTCGTGGTCAGGGTGTGTTTGGTATTGCCGTGGGTCGTGTGCTTCGCGAAGTAGAGGCGAGCCTCAGCAACATCAAAGAGAACCACATCGATGACCTTGACGAGCTTTCGGCTCGCCGTCAAAATCGCAAAGCGGTCTAGTTTTCTTCGCTGAGTTGCTCTAGCTCTTCTGCGATTGGGCCTTCTAATTTTTGCCCACGCATCATTTTTCGGAACCGCGCAAACTTCACAGCCTTCGCTCTTGAGCGCTTGATGTCCTTTTCAACAAAAGATTCCTGAATGACATCCAAGATTTCATCAAACTTCTGGGAAATCGCCGCTGCGCCTTCGCCAGGCCAGGTGTGGATCGGTCGTGCGGCACCTTGCGCCTGTTGCACAGTGGATTTTTCTTCGAGTCGAACCGTAAGGACTGAGCTGCCCAAAAGCTCATGCAGCTCCTGAATGCGAAACTCGTGTTCACGCGAAAGCGGCCGGTGTCGATTAATCAGCACGCCCACCGAATTTAGACGCGGGGAAAGATCTCGACGCAGAGCCTCGATGGACCGGATAGCTCGTTCAGCAGCAACCACCGAGAAGATTGACGGCTCTGAAACTACTAAGACGCGGTCACTAGCCATCCATGCTGTGCGAGTAAGCCCATTCATGGATGGGGGAGTGTCGATCAGCACCAAATCGTAGTCATTTTCTACGCGAGTTAGCGCTTCTTCAAGCTTCCAAACGTCTTTGACCGTTGGAGTTGGTACATCAAATTCGAGAGCCTTTGGGCTGCCAATCATTACATCTATGTGACCAGACTGAACTTTGCCCCAAGTACTAGGTACGATTGACTGAAGCACGACGTTGTGCCGGGGTTTTTTCAGGACATCTGCAACGGTTTCTGGGAAATCTCCAATGGCGCCTAAACCAGTCGAAGCATCACACTGTGGGTCTAGGTCTACTACTAAGGTACGTAGGCCGCGAGCGAACGCAGCAGAGGCCAGACCAAGGGTAACTGTGGTCTTGCCGACGCCTCCCTTGAGGGAGCTGACGCTTAGAACATGCACAGAAATAGGCTACCTTTTTAATTAGAGCGCCATGCACCCATGTTCGCCAATACGACGCTTGAGGAACCAATGTTCAAGAAGATTCTGGTCGCCAACCGAGGCGAAATCGCCGTTCGCGCTTTTCGTGCTGCATATGAGCTAGGCGCAAAAACTGTTGCCGTGTACCCATACGAGGACCGCAACTCAACTCACCGCCTGAAGGCCGATGAGGCATACCAGATCGGGTCAGCTGGTCACCCAGTGCGCGCCTACCTAGACGTTTCTGAAATTATCCGTGTGGCGCTTGAATCAGGTGCAGATGCAATCTACCCGGGCTACGGTTTTCTCTCAGAGAACCCAGAGTTGGCCGAGGCTGCCAAAGCCAACGGCATCACCTTTATTGGCCCATCTTCAAACGTTTTGGAAATGGCCGGAAACAAAGTAACCGCCAAAGAAGCAGCCATCCGCGCCGGTGTTCCAGTTCTAAAGTCTTCTCCGTCTTCGGCAAATGTCGATGAACTCCTTTCTGCAGCTGCAGAGATTGGTTTCCCGATCTTTGTTAAGGCTGTGGCTGGCGGCGGTGGCCGCGGTATGCGCCGTGTAGCTGAAGAGAAGGACTTGCGTGCTGCTTTGGTTGAGGCCTCTCGCGAAGCAGAGAGTGCGTTTGGTGACCCTCGAGTGTTCCTCGAGCAGGCCGTCTTGCGCCCACGCCACATTGAGGTACAGATTCTTGCAGACACCCACGGCAACGTAGTCCACCTTTTTGAGCGCGACTGCTCGATTCAGCGCCGTAACCAGAAGGTTGTCGAAATTGCACCGGCACCGCTAATAGATGAAGAACTTAGAGCCACCCTCTACCGCGACGCCGTTTCGTTTGCCTCGCAAATTGGATACCAAAACGCAGGTACAGTCGAGTTCTTGATTGATACCGTTGGCGCCAACGCTGGTAAGCACGTCTTCATTGAAATGAATCCACGTATTCAGGTGGAGCACACCGTCACCGAAGAAATCACCGACGTTGACTTGGTGCAGAGCCAGATGCGCATTGCCTCTGGTGAATCTCTGATTGACCTTGGTCTAACCCAAGACAAAATCAAGATGCACGGTTTTGCCGTTCAATGCCGTATTACTACGGAGGACCCTTCTCAGGGGTTCCGCCCAGACACCGGAAAGATCACAACCTATCGTTCCCCAGGTGGTGCCGGTATTCGTCTAGACGGCGGAACCGTTTCAACCGGTGCTGAAGTCAGCCCATACTTCGATTCCATGCTGGTCAAGCTGATTGCCACTGGGCGTGACTTCAAAGCAGCAGTTACCCGCGCTAAGCGTGCGCTCGCCGAATTCCGTATTCGTGGTGTGTCGACCAACATCGCATTCATGCAGGCCGTTCTTGCAGACCCAATTTTTGAGACCGGTGACCTAAGCACCTCGTTTATTGATGAGCACCCTGAGTTATTCACCGCAAAGCCATCGCAGGACCGCGGTACCAAGATTCTGTCTTGGTTGGCCGATGTCACTGTGAACCAGCCAAACGGTCCGCGAGGTGGCCACGTTAGCCCAACGCTCAAGCTGCCAAAGGTTGACCTTTCGGTTCCAGCCCCGGCCGGCTCTCGTCAGCGCCTGCTTGAGCTTGGTCCTGAAGGTTTTGCTAAGGCACTTCGGTCCCAAGCAAATGTTGCAATCACCGACACCACTTTCCGTGATGCACACCAGTCGCTCCTTGCCACTCGTGTGCGTGGTCGTGATTTGGTTCAGGTTGCTCCGTATGTGGCACGTCTGACCCCTCAATTGCTCTCGGTAGAGGCTTGGGGTGGCGCAACCTATGACGTAGCGCTCCGATTCCTCGGAGAAGACCCATGGGAGCGTCTAGCCGCCCTTCGTGCCGCAATGCCGAACCTTTGCATTCAGATGCTGCTACGTGGTCGCAACACCGTGGGTTACACCCCGTATCCAACTGAGGTAACAGAGGCTTTTGTTGCTGAAGCCGCCGCGACAGGTGTCGATATCTTCCGCATCTTTGACGCCTTGAACGACGTAGACCAAATGAAGCCGGCTATCGATGCCGTTCTTAGGACCAAGACAGCTGTCGCAGAGGTAGTGCTTTGCTATACCGCTGACCTGCTTGATCCAGAAGAGAAGCTTTACACTCTGGACTACTACCTAAACCTTGCTGAGCAAATTGTTGCTGCTGGTGCTCACATTATTGCCATCAAGGACATGGCAGGCCTATTGCGACCAGCCGCTGCTGAGAAGCCTGTCAAGGCATTGCGAGAGCGCTTTGACCTTCCGGTTCACCTGCACACCCACGACACCGCTGGCGGCCAGCTGGCGACCCTAATGGCCGCAATTAATGCAGGTGTTGACGCAGTTGACGTTGCTTCAGCCCCAATGGCAGGCACTACTAGCCAGCCGTCAGCCTCAGCTCTGGTTGCCGCATTGGCACACACCAGCCAGGACAGCGGAATTCCGTTGTCTGCCGTTGCCGAACTAGAGCCATACTGGGAGGCTGTGCGCAAGGTCTACGCGCCATTTGAGTCTGGACTGCCAGGCCCAACCGGTCGCGTGTACCACCACGAAATTCCTGGTGGCCAATTGTCTAACCTTCGCCAGCAGGCGATTGCCTTGGGCTTGGGTGACCAGTTCGAGAAGGTTGAGAACATGTACGCCGCGGCGAACGAAATTCTTGGCCGACCAACCAAGGTGACCCCGTCCTCAAAAGTGGTTGGTGACCTTGCGTTGCACCTAGTGGCAGTAAACGCGGATCCAGCTGATTTCGCAGCCAACCCGCAAAACTACGACGTTCCAGACTCGGTTGTTGGATTCATGGCTGGCGAGCTCGGCGACCTACCGGGCGGTTGGCCAGAGCCTTTCCGTACCAAGGTGCTCCAGGGCAAGAACCTCAAGTTTGGCATTACACCGGTAAACGAAACTGATCTTGCCGCTCTGCAAGGGCCAGACGCTGCCGTTCGCCGCGCGACTTTGAACCGTTTGCTTTTCCCAGCCCCGACTGCTGAGTTCTTGAAGTCACAGGAGACCTTTGGCAACCTTGACCAAATTGACACCGTGGACTATCTGTACGGTTTGGTAGCTGGCGAAGAGCACGTGGTTGAAATTAGCCGCG